>Ga0182030_10003025_pt1 | contig 35879 bp, 41 predicted proteins | sample 812S3MmetaG_FD_121299 | JGI IMG/M metagenome (GOLD analysis project Ga0182030, IMG submission 121299) | Permafrost microbial communities from Stordalen Mire, Sweden - 812S3M metaG (Illumina Assembly) | ecosystem: Environmental > Terrestrial > Soil > Wetlands > Permafrost | place: Sweden...
CGTTGTTGAGGCAGTTCGCGGCGCGGACCGACAGCTCGATCTCGTTCACCGACATGTTGAGGAGCTTGCGGAGCTTGTTCTGCTCCTCGCTGACCTCGCTCTGCTGGCTCTCGAACTCGTAGGACTCCTCGCTGACCCGGTCGAAGACGTCGAGGTGGTGGTTGAGGATCGAGGCGGCCTGCTTGAGGGCGTCGTCCGGCGTGATGCGCCCGTCCGTCCAGACCTCGAGGATCAGCTTGTCATAGTCCGTGATCTGGCCGACGCGGGTGTTCTCCACCGCGTACTTGACGAGCCTCACGGGAGAGAAGAGGGAATCGATGGGGATGACCCCGATCGGCTGCTCCTCCTTCTTGTTCTGCTCGCCGGGGCAGTACCCGCGGCCGGTCTTGATCTCGATCTCGGCCTCAAACGTGCGCTTGGTGTCGAGGGTGCAGATGACCTGGTCGGGGTTGACGATCTGGATGTTCGCGTCGGCCTGGATGTCGGCCGCCGTCACGGCGCCGGCCTTCGTGACCTTGATCGCCAGCGAGATGGTCTCGCGCTTGTGCGAGACGATCAGGATCTTCTTCAGGTTGAGCACGATCTCGGTGACATCCTCGACGACGCCGTCGATGCTCTGGAATTCGTGGTTCACGCCCTCGATCTTGATCGAGGAGATGGCCGCCCCCTCAATCGAGCTGAGGAGGACGCGGCGCAGCGAGTTGCCCACGGTGTGGCCGTAGCCCGCTTCAAAGGGCTCGGCGATGAATTTTGCATAGGTCGGCGTGGCGCCGTCCTCGACCTTTGTCAGTTTGGAGGGGAGTTCGAATTTTCCGAGGCGTTTTGGCATGGCGTGAACTCTTTGTTGAGTTGGGAGTGGTGGTTGTTAAATGCGGCTTAGAAGCGCGAGTAGAACTCGACGATCAGCTGCTCGTTGATGTTCTGGTCCATCTCGTCGCGCTTCGGCAGGCGGACGACCCCGGCCTTGAACTGCTCGGCGTTGAGCGAGAGCCAGCCCGGCACGGTGCGGATCCGGTTCTCCTCGAGGTTGCGCGTCGCCATCTGCCGCGAGGCGGGCGCGTTGCGCACGTCGATCTCATCGCCCGCGCGGACGTTGTAGCTGGCGACGTCCACCTTGCGCCCGTTAACCCGGATGTGGCCGTGGTTCACGAACTGGCGGGCCGCCGCGCGGCTCTTCGCCAGGCCGAGCAGGTAGATGACGCTGTCGAGGCGCGTCTCAAGGAGCTGAAGGAAGCGCTCGCCCGTGACGCCGCGCTCGCGCTTGGCGATCTCGAACATGCGGCGGAACTGCCTCTCGAGGAGTCCGTAGGTGTAGCGCAGCTTCTGCTTCTCGTTCAAGCCGACCGAGTACTCGGACGACTTGCGGCGGGACTTCGGGCCGTGCTGGCCCGGCGGGTAGTTGCGGCGCTCGAGCGCCTTTCCGGAGCCGATCAGGAGGACGCCAAAGCGACGGCTGATGCGGGTAGAGGGACCTGTGTAACGAGCCATTGTCTTAAGGTGAAGAGGGTTGGGCTAAAGGATGGGTCTTAGACGCGGCGGCGCTTGCGCGGCCTGCATCCGTTGTGGGGAATGGGCGTCACGTCGACGATGGACGTGATCTCAAGGCCGATCGCCTGAAAAGCCCGGATGGCGCTGTCGCGGCCGAGCCCCGGTCCGGACACGCGGATGACGACGTCCTTCAGGCCGTGCGACATCGCGTTGCGCGCCGCGTCCTGGGCGACGATCTGGGCGGCGTAGGCCGTCGACTTGCGCGAACCGCGGAAGTTGCATTTGCCCGCGCTTGACCACGCGATCACCTGACCCTTGGGGTCCGTGATGGAGACGATCGTGTTGTTGAATGAGGCGAGCACGTTGGCGAAGCCCGACGTGACGTTCTTCGAGCCCTTGGCCTTGCGGACCTTGACCGCGCCGAGCTCCTCCTTGAGGAGATCCTCGGCCGTGGGCTGCTTCGCGACGCCGCCAATGAGCTCGACGGGCTTGGTGTCCGCGCCGGGCGCTGGGTGGGCGGCCGGAGCCGGGTGCGCGGCGGGGCCGGCGGCGGGCGCCGCGGCGGGGCCGGCGCCCTCTGGCGCGTCTGCGGGCTTACCGGCCTTGGGGGCCTTCGGCGCCTTTTCTTTCTTGGGAGCGGACTTTTCTTCGGCCATGGCGTGGAGTGGTTATTCTTTGACTTTGGTGACGCCGATCGTCTTGCGCGGGCCCTTGCGCGTGCGGGCGTTCGTGCTGGTGCGCTGGCCGCGGACCGGCAGGCCCTTGCGGTGACGCACGCCGCGGTAGCAGTTGATGGCCTGCAGCCGCTTCAGGTTGCCTGCGATGTCGCGGCGCAGGTCGCCCTCGACCACCCACTTGTGCTCGGTGATGATGTGGAGGATCTTGTTGAGCTGTTCCTCCGTCAGGTCCTGAGCGCGCATGTCGGCCTTGAGGCCGGCTTCCTTCACGACCTGGTCGGCGCGGGTGGGGCCCACGCCGTAAATGTAACGGAGCGAGTAGGCGACTTTCTTCTTCGCTGGGATTTCTACACCGAGGAGACGAGGCATTGTGTGTGGGTTGTGGAGAGTTGTGGTTTGGTAGATTCTGCTGGGGTTCAGGCCGACTTGGCCGGGACCAGTCCGGGAACCGTGAGGATTTCCGGACCTTTCTCTGACGTGAGCACCGTGTGTTCGAAATGCGCCGAGGGCGAACCGTCGGCCGAGACGACCGTCCAGCCATCGGGCAGGATTCGCGTCGCGTAGCCGCCCAGGTTGACCATCGGCTCGATCGCCAGGGTCATTCCCGGCTTGATCCGCTCGCCCGACTCGCGCCTCCCGAAGTTCGGGATCTCGGGAGGCTCGTGCATCGCGACGCCGACGCCGTGGCCGACCATGTCGCGGACAACGCTGAATCCGTTTCCCTCGACGTAGGCCTGGATCGTGTGCGAGATGTCCCCTATCCGGCTTCCGATCTGCGCGGCGCGTATGCCGAGGTCGAGCGCCTCGCGCGTGACGCGCAGGAGCTTCTGCACCTGCTCCGAGACGGGCAGTACGGGCAACGTGAACGCGTTGTCACCGATGTAGCCGTTGAATTCGAGGACGATGTCGAGCGATACGATGTCCCCCTCGCGCAGGATGCGCCTAAACGAGGGGATTCCGTGCACCACCTCGTCGTTGACCGAGATGCAGGTGTGCGCCGGGTAGCGGCGCGAACCGTGCTCGTACCCGTAACAGGCGCTTCGCGCCCCGAGGCGCGCGATTTCCGCGCGGCCCGCCTCCTCCAAGTCCATTGTTGTGATTCCCGGCCGGACCAGGGGCTTGAGCGACTCAAGCACCGTGGCGGCCATCGCGCACGCCTCGCGCATCCGGACGATGCCCTCCTTGTTCTTGATCGGGATCATCGGGTGGCGCCGGCCTCCTCAATGAGGAGGCCGAGCGTGCGGTAGTGCCCGACGACCGGCTCGCTGGCGCCGTAACCGGCGACCGCCGCGTCGATCTTTTCGCCGCGGGCCTCGAGCCATTCGTCGAACACTTTAGCTTGGAGCAGCGTAGCCGGGAAGTCCGTGAGGACAAATCCCGCATCAGGTTTGCGCGCGAAGAACCAGCGGCGCAGGAGCGCCAGGATGGAGGCTTCGTTCCCGGCGGCAGGGCCGCGGGACCGCGAAATCCCCCGCTGCATAAGGCCGGCGGGAGAGACGTGCTCTATCTGCAAAGAACGTGCCCGGTTCATCAATTCTTCCGTGCGAAAATCAATCGGACCGAGCAGAAGGAGTTTCGTTTGGGCGGGAGCGCCTAAATGGGAAAAGAGGTTGACTATCGCTGGTATTCGAACCGCTGTAAAGTCCAAAGGGAGATCATTTTCCGCCCCAGCGGCGTGCGGCCCAGATCACGAGTCCGAAGAGAAAAAGCGACCCCACCGCGAGGCAGAGCTTGCCAACCGCCTTCAGGTCGAGGGCATCGCCCAGGGCCCCGGGCCGGCCGTCCGAGGACCGGGCCCGAATCCGGCCCTTCTTCAGGAAGCCGTCGTAGTGGCGCTGGAGCAGGAAGGCCTCAATCTGACGCATCGTGTCGAGGATGACACCGACCGTGATCAGCATCCCCGTGCCGCCGAAGAAGTAGGCGATCCGCGAGGGGACGTTGAGCTCGAAGAGCAGGACATCCGGCATGACGGCGATGATCGTCAGGAAAATCGCGCCGGCCAGGGTCAACCGGGTCATGATGAAGTCCAGGAACTGGGCCGTCGGCTCGCCGGGCCGCACCCCGGGGATGTAGCCGCCGTACTTCTTCAGGTCGTCGGCGATCTGGATGGGCTTGAACATGACCGAGACCCAGAAGTAGCTGAAGAACAGGATGAGGAGCGCGTTCCCGGTGTAGTACGTCCAGTGTCCGCGCAGGAGGTTCTGCGAGAACTCGCTGAGGAAGCGCAGATTGAACGCGGCGCCGAGCTGTGACATGATCTGCTGCGGAAATAGGAGGATCGCCTGCGCGAAGATGACGGGCATGACGCCCGAGTAGTTCACCTTGAGGGGGAGGAAGGAGCTCTGGCCCCCCATGACCTTGTTGCCCACGACCCGCTTCGCGTACTGGACGGGGATCTTTCTCTGGCCCTGGACCACCATGATGATCCCCATGGTGACCGCGAAGAAAAGGAGGATCATGACCACCGCCAGGGGCGTGCCGTGGCCGGTGCTGGTGCCGACCGGGCCGAAGAAGAACTGCTTGGTCTGGGCGATCGCGCCCGGGAGGGTCGCGAGGATGCCGACCGTGATCAGCAGCGAGACGCCGTTGCCGATGCCGCGCTGGGTGATCTGCTCGCCGAGCCACATCATCAGCATCGTGCCCGCCGTCAGGTAGATCACGGACGTGACGAGGAACCCGATGCGCCCCACGACGACGATGTTGCCGTAGATGCTGACGTCGTACCCCGGGAAGAGCTTGGCCGGATTCTCAAGGGCGAGGATCGTGAGCGTTCCCTGGACGATGCAGATGAGGACCGTGGCGTAGCGCGTGTACTGGGTGATCTTCTGGCGGCCCACGTCGCCCTCCTGCTGGAGGCGGCTGAGCGCCGGGACAACCGCCGTCATCAGCTGGAAGATGATCGAGGCGCTGATGTACGGCATGATGCCCAGCGAGCACACGGCGCCCTTGAGGAGCGCCCCACCCGTGAACATGTTGTAGAGCCCGATCATGGAGCCGCTCGTACCGCCCGACTGCTGCTTGAAAAACGTCTCGAGCGGGTGCGGATCGATGCCCGGCAGCGGGATGGCGCACCCGACGCGCGCCACAAAGAGCAGCGCAAGCGTGTAGAATATCCGCGAGCGGAGCTCGGGGATCTTGAGGGAGTTTGTGAACGCGGAGATCATGCTTGGAGCACGTTATCCGACAATGGCTTTGCCCCCGGCCTTCTCGATCTTCTCCTTGGCCGACCCGGAGAACTTGGCGGCCGTGATCTTGAGGGCCCGCGTGATCTCGCCGTCGCCCAGCACCTTCACCACGGTCTCGCCCGAGCGGATGAGGCCGGCCTTCGCGAGCCCGGTGGCATCGACCTCGGTCACCGAGGCGTCGAGCCCGGCAAGGTCGCGCAGGTTGATGACGGCGATCTCGGTGCGGAAGTTGTAGTTGTTGAAGCCGCGGTGCGGCAGCTTGCGGTAGAGGGGCATCTGCCCTCCCTCGAACCCGGGGCGGAAGCTCGAGCCGGAGCGTGCGGACTGGCCCTTGCCGCCGCGCGTGCTGGTCTTGCCGTGGCCGCCGCCTTCGCCGCAGCCGACCCTCTTCTTGCGGTGCACCGCACCGTCAACGTTCTTTAGCTCGTGGAGTTTCATGGTGTTTTCCTCGGAGGCGCCCCACCCCGCGCGATTCGGCGGGGCGGAACTCGGATTATTTGATGAAGTTGGGGGCTCTAGGCCTGACGCATCTTTGCAAAGTCCTCGGCCAGACGAAGCTGCAGGAGCGCGTTCACCGTGGCGTTCACGACGGCGATGTGGTTCTTAGAGCCCATCGACTTCGTCAGCACGTTCTTCACCCCCGCGGCCTCGAGGACCGCGCGCACGCCGCCGCCGGCGATCAGCCCCGTTCCGGGCGAGGCCGGCTTCAGAAGCACCCGGCCTCCGTCGAATTCGCCGATGACGTCATGCGGGATCGTGTCGCCCTTGAGCTTCACGTGCATGAGCCGCTTCTTGGCGTGCTCGGTGCTCTTCTTTATGGCGTCCGGGACCTCGTTGGCCTTGCCGTAGCCCACGCCGATGTTGCCCTTCTGGTCGCCGACCACGGTGAGGGCCGCAAAGCTAAACCGGCGTCCGCCCTTCACCACCTTGGCGCAGCGGTTGATGAAGACGACCTTCTCTACCATCGAGGGTCCGTCGCCCGTGTTCTGGGGCTGGTCCCGGCGGTTGTCGCGGCGCGGGCCGCGCATGCCGCCGCCGTGTCCGTCGCGGCGCTGCGGGCGGTTGGAATAGGGAGTGGAAGCGGGTGCTGTCGCAGGGGCGGCGGCGGGTGCGGGGGCCGCAGCGACTGGTGCCGCCGGGTCTGCGATGGGTGCGTTTTCGTTGCTCATGTGCTTTGGATCAGAATACAAGGCCGCCCTCGCGGGCGGCGTCCGCAAAGACCTTGACCTTGCCGTGGTATCGGGCGCCGCCGCGGTCGAAGACGACCGCGGTCAGGCCCGCCGCCTTCGCCTTCGCGGCGAATGCCGCGCCGAGGATCTTGGCGCTGGGGATGTTCGCCTTCAGCTTCTGCTTGCGCAGCTCGGCGTCGAGGCTTGAGAGGAACACGATCGTCTTGCCGGCGTCGTCGTCGATCGCCTGGGCGTAGATGTTCTTCGCGCTGAACCGGACGCTCAGGCGCGGGCGGGTCGAGGTGCCGGCGACCTTCTTGCGGATCCTCCAGCGGCGCTTCTGCAGGAGCTTGGCTTTGTAAATGGTGTTCATGGGTGTTAGGCGACGGTTTTGCCTTCCTTGCGGCGGACGCGCTCGCCGACGATGCGCACTCCCTTGCCCTTGTAGGGCTCCGGAGGATAATAGCTGCGGATCTCCGCGGTCACGGCGCCCACGAGCTGCTTGTCGCAGCCCTCGACCTTGAGGCGCGTGCCCTCGGTCACGGTGATCTTGATGCCCTCCGGGATGTCCATGAGGATCGGGTGGGAGTACCCGAGGGCGAGGTCGAGTTGCTTGCCCTTCAGGTTGGCCTTGAAGCCGACGCCTTGGATCTCGAGCTCCTTGGAGAAGCCGGCCGTGACGCCCTTCACCATGCCCGCGATGATCGAGCGGGTCGTGCCGTACATCGCGTTGGCGAAGCGCGTGGCCCCGATGGGGGCGACGACGACCTTCTTGTCGGTGATGACGATCGTGACGACCGGCGCGAATGTCTTGTGGACCTTCCCCTTGGGGCCCTCGACGTTGACCGTCGTGTCCTTGATGTCGACCTTGACCTTGTCGGGAATGGGAACGGGTTGTTTACCGATGCGGCTCATGGTGGGTGGGTCCTTACCAAACGTTGCAGATGAGCTCGCCGCCGACCTTGTTTCGGCGGCAGTCGGCGTCCTTCATCAGGCCCTTGGGGGTCGAGACGATGCTCATCCCGAGGCCGTTGAGGACGCGCGGGATGTCCGAGTATCCGAAATAGAGGCGCCGGCCGGGCGTGGAGGCTCGGTTGAGGCCGCTGATGGCGGGCGCGCCGTCGACGTACTTCATCTTGATGATGAGTGTCTTGTGGCCGTTCGCGTCCTGGCCCTCATTGTAGCCGGAGATGAAGCCCTCGGCCTTGAGGATGGCGGCAATGCCGAACTTGATGGTGGAGTGCGGGGAATGGCACTCCTCCATGCGCGCCTTGCTGGCGTTGCGCAGGTGCGTGAGGAAATCGCTGATCGGGTCTGTCATTTGGGATGTTTCGGGACTGTGATGGCAGCGCGGGTCATATCCGACCCCCGTGTGCCGGGTGTTTTACCAGGATGATTTGATGACGCCGGGGATCTTGCCGGCCAGGGCGAGCTCTCGGAACTGGATGCGCGACACGCCGAACTTGCGCTTGTAGCCGCGCGCGCGGCCGCTCATCGAGCAGCGGTTGCGGATCCGCGCCCTCGAGGAATTCTTGGGGAGCTTCTGGAGCTTCGTCTGGGCCGCGAAGAACTGCACGTCGGTCGTCGCGGGATTCGCGAGGACCGCCTTCAGCTCGGCGCGAACCTTTGCGAACTTCTCAACAAGCCGCTTGCGCTTCTCGTTGCGTTGGATTGCGGAGGTCTTGGCCATGGCTTGGTGGTCAGGCGGCGGAGGCCGTCTTGGTTTCGGTGCGGCGGAAGGGCATTCCGAGGAGCCGCAGGAGTTCCCTGCCCTCGTCGTCGGTCTCGGCGGTGGTGACGATCGTGATGTCGAGCCCCATGCTCTTCTTCACGTTCTCGACCGTGATTTCCGGGAAGATCGTGAAGTCGGTGATGCCGAGGTTGTAGTTCCCCTGGCCGTCGAGCTTCGGGGACATCCCGCGGAAGTCGCGGATGGTCGGGAGAGCGACCGCCAGGAGGCGGTACATGAACTCCCACATCGACACGCCCCGCAGCGTGACGTGGCAGCCGGTGATCTGGCCTTCCTTCAGCTTAAAGTTCGAGATGGCCTTGCGGGTGCGGCTCAAGACCGGCTTCTGGCCGGCGATCAGGCCCATGTCGCGCTGCACGTCTGCGATCTGGTTCTTGTCCGCCTCGGCGTCGATACCCGAGTTCAGGTTGATCTTCACGAGCTTCGGGACCTCGTGCTTGTTCTTATAGCCGCGCAGCTTCACGAGCTCCGGGTACACGTGGTCGATGTAGTGCTTTTTGAGTGAGGGTACGTAGCTCATATCATTCCGCCTTCTTGCGCTTGCTCTGGTCGTAGACCGACTTGAGCATCAGGTTGGAGATGTGCACGGAGCCCTCGCGCTCCACGATCGCGCCCTGGGGGTGCTCCTGGGACTTCTTCGTATGGCGCTTCATCAGCGCGACGCCCTCGATGCGGGCCCGGCTCTTGGCGGGCAGGATCTCGAGGATCTTCCCCTCCTTGCCCCGGTGGGAGCCTGAGATGACGACGACCGGGTCGCCGCGTTTTACATGGAAACGTTGCATGATCAGAGAACCTCCGGCGCGAGCGAGATGATCTTCATGAAGTTCTTGGCCCGCAGCTCGCGTGCGACGGGGCCGAAGATGCGCGTGCCCTTGGGATTGCCGTCCGGCCCGAGGATCACGATGGCATTGCTGTCGAAGCGCAGGTAGCTGCCGTCGGAACGGCGGACCGGGGCCTTCGTGCGGATGACGACGGCCTTCGCGACCTCGCCCTTTTTAACCGTGGCGTCCGTCGAGCTCTCCTTGATGTGGACCGTGACGATGTCGCCAACGCCCGCGGTGTCGGTGTTCTGTCCCTTGCGGCTGATGAAGGCAGCGCGCCGGGCGCCGGTGTTGTCGGCGACTTCGAGTATGGATCGCAGTTGGATCATGGCGGGCCTGTGTTGAGTTTGGGTGGGTGTCTTCTCTTACGATGCGGGTGTGGACTCCGCGGCGGCCGCAACCGGGGTCGTGCGCGTGGTCTTTGTCGGGACCGTGGCGGCGACATCCGCCTCGGTGATCGCCTCGGCCGTGGCGCCGACGGCGCTCTGCACCACCGACACGACGCGCCAGCGCTTCAGGCGGCTGATCGGGCGGGTCTCCATGATCTCGACCTTGTCGCCGACCTTCGTCTCGTTCTTCTCGTCGTGCGCGTGCACGACCGTCTTGCGGTTGATGACCTTGTGATAGAGCGGGTGCGGAATCTTGTACGGGATCGTGACCTTGACGGACTTGTTGCCCGAGCGGCTCGTGACGAAGCCGAGAATGGTCTTTCGCGTGTTGCGGGAGTCGGAAGCGGAGGAGGACATGGCGTGGGATGCGGCGGGGCTCAGGCGGCGGCGGGCGCGGCCTTGTTCTTCTGGCGGAGGATGGTCTCGAGGCGGGCGACGTCCTTGCGGAGCGAGCGCAGCTCGTGGGTCTTCTCAACCTGGCCCGTCTGCCTGCGCAGGCGCGACTGCAGGAGCGATTCGCGTATCTCGCGGATCTTGGTGGTGATTTCGAGCGTCGAAAGTTCTCGGATTTCCTTGGCTTTCATGGTGCGGCGGCTTCTGGGTTACGCGTCAGACAACGGTGCCTTCGCGGACGATGAACCTGCAGTGGAACGGGAGCTTCGCGTCGGCGAGGCGGAACGCCTCTTTGGCGACGCGCACGGGAATGCCGGCGAGCTCGAAGAGCACGGCGCCGGGCTTGATCACGGCCACATAGTACTCGACGGGGCCCTTGCCTTGCCCCATGCGCACCTCCGCGGGCTTCTTCGTGATCGGCTTGTGCGGAAATACCCGGATCCACAGCTTGCCCTTGCGCTTGAGGTGGCGGGAGATCGTGACGCGTGCGGCCTCGATCTGCTGGCCGGTCATCGGGCCGCGGGTGAGCGACTGGAGCCCGAATTCTCCGAACGCGAGCGTGTTACCGCGCTTGGCGTTTCCTGCGCGGGAGCCCTTCTGGGACTTGCGGTACTTGGTGCGTGCGGGGGCGATGGCGGCCATGGGTCGGTTCTCCTAGGTGTGTGTTTCGGCGGAGGCAGCCTGGGTCAGGCGGCGTCGGCCTCCTTCTTGCAGATCCAGCACTTGACGCCGATCTTGCCGTAGACGGTGAGGGCCTCGGAAAAGCCGTAGTCGATGTTCTCGCGCAGCGTGTGGAGGGGGACGCGGCCCTTGCGCTGCCATTCGCGGCGGGCGATGTCGGCGCCGCCGAGGCGGCCCGAGCACTGGATCTTGATGCCCTCGGCGCCGAGCGCCATGGCCATCTCGACAGCCTTCTTCATGGCGCGGCGGAAGGTGATGCGGCGCTCGAGCTGGAGCGCGACGTTCTCGGCCACGAGCTGGGCCTCGATCTCGGGCTTCTTGACCTCCTGGATGTCGAGCAGGATCTCCTTGCCCGTGAGCTTCATCAGCTGGGCCTTGATGTTCTCGACCTCCTGGCCCTTGCGGCCGATGACGATGCCGGGGCGGGCGGTGTAGATCTTGACGCGGACTCGGCTCGACGCCCGCTCGATGAAGATGCGCGGCACGGACGCCTGCTTTAGCTTCTCCATCAGCGTGGAGCGGATCAGCTGGTCCTCGAGAAGCAGCTTTGGAAATTCCTTCTTGCTGGCGAACCAGCGGGACTGCCAGTCGCGGCGGACGGCGAGGCGGAAACCGATAGGATTGGTCTTTTGGCCCATGGATTAAGCTTGGTTGGGGTTTCCGTCCGACAGGACGATGCGGATGTGCGACATTTTCTTGCGCCGCGGCATCGCCGTGCCCTTGGCGCCGGCCTTGAACCGCTTGAGGACCGGGCCGTTCTCGACGACCGCGCTCTTCACCGTGAGGGAGTCCGACGCCACGTTCTCGTTGTGCTCCGCGTTCGCGATGGCGCTCTTGAGGGTCTTCACGATCAGGCGCGCTGACTTGCGTGGGATGAGCGTCAGGTATTCGACCGCGTCGTTGGCCATGCGGCCCTGGATCGTGCGGGCCACCTCGCGCACCTTCTTGGGCGACATGCGGGCGTTGCGTGTGAGTGCTTGAACTTCCATGGTGCGGGTTTCCTTAGATTTCCTTGCGGGTCATACCGCCGTGGGCCTTGAAGATCCGAGTGAGCGCGAACTCGCCGAGCTTGTGGCCGACCATGTTCTCGGTGACGTAGACGGCGACAAAGGCCTTCCCGTTGTGAACGTTGAAGGTGTGCCCGATGAAGTCGGGTGTGATCGTGGAGCGGCGCGACCAGGTCTGGATCGGTTTGCGCGCGCCCGATTTAACCGCCTTCTCGATCTTCTCGAGCAGGTGGTAATCGACGAAAAAGCCTTTCTTGATGGAACGTGCCATGGGTCGGTGCGGGTAAGGTTACTTCTTGTTGCGCGGCGGGCGCCCGTTCTTGCGGATCAGAATGAAGTTGCTCGAGATCAGGGTGCGCTTGCGCGTCGGGAAGCCCTTCGCCAGCTGGCCCCACGGGGAGACGATCTGCTGGCGGCCGCCGCCGCCCTTCGACTTGCCCTGGCCGCCGCCGTTCGGGTGGTCGACGGGGTTCATGGCCACGCCGCGAACGACGGGCCTGCGACCCATCCAGCGCTTGCGGCCGGCCTTGCCGAGCGAGCGGTTGACCTGGTCGCCGTTGCCGACGACGCCGATCGTCGCGCGGCACTTGGCGTTCACCAAGCGAAGCTCGCCGGAGGGCATCTTGAGCTGGGCGTTGCCGGCCTCGATGCCCACGAGCTCGATGCTGGTGCCGGCCGAGCGGCCCAGCTTTGCCCCGCGGCCCGGGACCATCTCCACGCAGTGGAGCTTTGTCGAGGGAGGGATGATGGAGAGCGGGAAGCAGTTGCCTACCGTGAAGTCATTGGTCGTCGCCGCGTTGGAGGAGACGATCGTGTCACCCACCTTCAGGCCCTCGGGGGCCGGGATGTAGCGCTTCTCGCCGTTCGTGTAGAACAGGAGGGCGAGGTGCGCGGTGCGGTTGGGATCGTACTCGATCGCCTCGACCTTCGCGGGAATGTCGAGGATGTCGCGCTTGAAGTCGATGATCCGGTAGAGCTGCTTATGGCCGCCGCCGATGCGGCGCGAGGTCACGCGGCCGTACACATTGCGGCCGCCCGACCTGAGCTTGCGCTCGGTGAGGGCGCGCACGGGGCGCTCCTTTGAGAGGCCCACCGGCTTGTTGAGCGAGGTGAAGCGCTGGGACGGCGTGAGCGGGCGGAAATGTTTGATGGGCATGGCGGGAGTTCCTTGTTCTGGCGCTTTCTCAGACGAGCTCGATCTTGTCGCCGTGCTTGAGCGTCACGATCGCCTTCTTGTAGTCGGACGTCGTGCTCGGCTGGCCCTGGCGGCTGCGCTTGTTCTTGCCGCGGTAGTTCTGGGTGTTCACGCGGCGGACGGTGACCTTGAAGGTCGCCTCGACGGCCTCGGCGATGGCGTGCTTGTTGGCGCCCTTGACCACCTCGAAGGTGTACTGGCCGAGTTCGGCGGACTGCTTGTTGGCCTTCTCCGTCAGGAGCATGCCCTTTAAAACCTTGTCGGCGTTCATCAGTTCTTTCCTCCGGCGGCGCGGGCGATGATCGCCTCGAGCGCCTTTGCGCTGACTATGATCTTGTTGTACTGGGAGAGATCGAGCGTGTTGAGCTTCGCGGCCTCCTGGAGCGAGACGCGCTCGAGGTTGCGTGCGGCCTGGCGGGTCTCGGCCGCGAACGGCGCGTCGACGAGCAGGATCTTCCCCTTCGGGGCGATCAGCCCGACCACCTTGCTGACGACCTTCGTCTTCGCGATGGTGAAGCCGAAATTCTCGATGACGGCGATCTCGCCTGCCGTGGCGCGGTCAAACAGGGCGCGGCTGAAGGCGAGCGCCTTCACCTTCCCGTTGATCTTCTTGTTGTAGTCGCGGGGCTTCGGGCCGAACACGACGCCGCCTCCCGACCAAAGCGGGGAGCGGGTCGAGCCCGAGCGGGCGCGGCCGGTTCCCTTCTGGCGCCAGGGCTTGCGACCTCCCCCGCGCACCTCCGCGCGGGTCTTTGTCGAGTGGGTACCGAGGCGGTTGTTGGCGTTGATGGCGACGATGACCTCCTTGACGGCCTGGAGGCCCTTGTCGCCCTCGAAGGTGGGGAGTCCCGCGAAGTCCTGTTCGCGGCTTGTCGTGCCATCGGGGCTGAAGACGGTGAATTTCATTGCGCTGGAGATTCTCCTTGGGAGGTTAGGCTTTCTTCTGCTGGCCCTTGATCGCGAGTCGCACGAGGACGTCGTCGCCGTTCGCGCCGGGGATGGCCCCCTTGACGAGGATCAGGTTCTTGTCGGCGATGATCTTGACGACCTTCAGGTTCTGGACCGTCCTGCGCTCGCTGCCCATGTGGCCGGGCATGCTCTGGTTCTTCCAGGTGCGGCCGGGGGTCTGGCGCATGCCGATCGAGCCGATGCGCCGGTGGAACATCGACCCGTGCGCGGCGGGGCCGCCGGCGACGCGGAAGCGCTTCACGACGCCCTGGAAGCCCTTGCCCTTGGTGATCCCGATCACGTCGACAAGCTGGCCCTCCTGGAAGGCCGATACCGTGACGACGTCGCCCACCTTGAGCGCCGGCGAGTCCGGCGTGCGGACCTCGGAAAGGACTCGCGGGGCGTGCTCGACTCCCGCCTTCTTCGCGTGCGCGATTTCGGCCTTGCTCGAGTTCTTGTCCTTCTTGCTCGAGAATCCGATCTGGACTGCGTTGTAGCCGTCGGACTCGACGGTCTTCACCTGCACCACGGCGCAGGGGCCGGCTTCAACCACGGTGACCGGGACCAGGACGTTTTGGGCGTCGTAGACCTGGGTCATTCCGATTTTTTTGCCGATAAGTGAGGAGATCATGGGCTAAGCGGTAGGTGGATGGGTTCCGTTTGGGACCTACATTAGAGGGACCCGGAGGTGCGCCAGCGGCGCACACGGGCAACTGCTAACTGTGGACTTTAGACGTTAATGGTGATGTCGACGCCGGAGGGCAGGTTGAGCTTCTTGAGTTCGTCCACCGTCTGCGCGGTGGGCTCGATGATGTCGATCAGGCGCTTGTGCGTGCGCGTCTCGAACTGCTCCATCGACTTCTTGTCGACGTGCGGCGAACGGTTGACGGAAAGCTTCTCGATGCGGGTCGGCAGCGGGATGGGCCCGGAGACGCGGGCGCCGGAGCGCTTTGCCGTCTCGACAATGTCCTGGGCCGACTGGTCGATGACCCGGTAGTCGAAGCCCTGGAGTTTGATGCGAATTCGTTGGCCTTTCATGGCGTAAAAAGAACGGGTGTTAGGTGCGTGCCGGGGCCTTCGTGGTGGTTTCCACGATCTTCTGGAGGAGCGAGTTCGGAACCTGCTCGAAGTGGGACGGCGTGACCGAGGCGCTCGCGCGCCCCTTTGAGAGCGACCGGATGTCCGTCACGTAGCCGAAGAGGGTCTCGAGCGGCACCTTCGAGGCGATGATGCAGGCGCCGGCCTTGTTCTCGATGCCGAGGATCGTCCCGCGGCGGCGGTTGATGTCGCCGATCAGGTCGCCCTGGTACTCCTCCGGGGTCGTCACCTCGACGCCCATGATCGGCTCGAGCAGGATCGGGTGGGCCTTCTTCATCGCGTCCTTGAACGCGAAGATCCCGGCCATCTTGAAGGCGAGCTCCGACGAGTCCACGTCGTGGAATGACCCGTCGACGATGCGCACGATCACGTCGACCACCGGGTGGCCGGCGACGACGCCGTTGTTGGCGCCCTCCATGATGCCGTCGATAGACGGCTTGATGAACTCCTTGGGAATGCTCCCGCCGACGGTCTCGTTGAACACCTCGATGCCCTTGCCCTTCTCGTTCGGCTCGAGCTTGATCATGACGTGGCCGTACTGGCCCTTGCCGCCCGACTGGCGGATGAACTTGCCCTCGCCGTCGGCGCGGCCCTTGACGGTCTCGCGGTACGCAATCTGGGGCTTGCCGCTCGTGGCCTCGACCTTGAACTCGCGCTTCATGCGGTCGAGGATGATCTCCAGGTGGAGCTCGCCCATGCCCGAGAGGATGATCTGGCCCGTGTCCGTGTCGGTCTTGACCTTGAGCGTCGGGTCCTCGGCCACCAGGCGCTGGAGCGCGACGCCCATCTTCTCCTGGTCGGACTTTGAGTTCGGCTCGATCGACATCGAGATGACCGGCTCCGGGAACGACGGCGGCTCGAGGCGGATGTCAAAGTCCTCGTCGCAGAGGGTGTCGCCGGTGATGACGTCCTTGATGCCCACCAGCGCGCAGATGTCGCCCGCGTACGCGATGTCGATCTCCTCGCGGTCGATGGCGCGCATGAGGACGAGACGCGAGACACGCTCGCTGCGGCGGGTCCGCGGGTTGTAGAGGGAGGTCCCCTTCTTCACCGTGCCGGTGTAGACGCGGTAGAAGACGAGCTTGCCCACGAACGGGTCGGTCCAGAGCTTGAACGCGAGTCCGGCGACCTTGCCCTTGTCGTCGACGACGGCGTCGACGTGGCTCCCGTCGCTGTCCTTGCCCGCCATCGCCGGCACGTCGATCGGGCTCGGCAGGTAGTTGACCACGCAGTCGAGCACCCGCTGGATGCCCTTCTTCTTGAAGGCCGAACCCGGGATGACGCCGAAGAACTTGAGCGCGATCGTCGCCTTGCGGATGGCGAGCATCAGGTGGTCGACCTCGATCTCGTGGTCGGCCAGGTACTTCTCGGCCAGGTGGTCGTCGAAGTCCGAGACGGCCTCGATCAGCTTGTCGCGGTACACCTTCGCCTCGGCCAGCATGTCCTCCGGGATCGGCGCGGTGACCGGCGTCAGGCCGAGCGGGTCCTTTTCGTCGTCGAAGAGGTACGCGATCATCTGCACCAGGTCGATGACGCCGGAGAAGTTCTCCTCGGCGCCGATCGGCAGGAACAGCGCGTGCGCGTTGCCCTTGAGCTTCGTGCGGATGTCGTCGATCGACCGGTGGAAGTCGGCGCCGACGCGGTCCATCTTATTGATGAAGGCGAGCCTGGGGACGTTGTACTTGTTCGCCTGGCGCCAGACGGTCTCCGACTGGGGCTGCACGCCCGCAACGGCGTCGAACACCGCGACCGCGCCGTCGAGGACGCGCAGGGAGCGCTCGACCTCGGCCGTGAAGTCCACGTGGCCGGGCGTGTCGATGATGTTGATGCGCTGCTTGATCCCCTTCCAGGGGCCGACGGACGCTTTCCAGGCACACGAGATGGCCGCCGCGGTGATCGTGATCCCGCGCTCGCGCTCCTGCTCCATCCAGTCCGTCACCGTGGTGCCGTCGTGGACCTCGCCCATCTTGTGGACGGCGCCCGAGTAAAAGAGGATGCGCTCGGTCGTGGTCGTCTTGCCCGCGTCGATGTGGGCCGCGATGCCGATGTTGCGCGTCCACTCAAGCGGGAACGGGCGCGACGGCGAGTTCTTCGGAGAGAGCTTGGCCTTGTCCGTGACGACGGTAATGGAAGGAGCTTCGACGGCGGACATGGAGACCTCTAAGGGCGGTTACCAGCGCAGATGGGCGAAGGCGCGGTTCGCCTGGGCCATCTTGTGCGTGTCTTCCTTCTTCTTCACCACCGTGCCCGTGTTGTTGTAGGCATCGATGATCTCGGCGGCCAGGGCGTCGCGCATGGTGACGCCCTTGCGGGAGCCCGCGGCGTCGACGATCCAGCGGATCGCGAGGCTCTCCTGGCGCTCGAACGAAATCTCAATCGGGACCTGGTAGGTCGCGCCGCCGACGCGGCGGCTCTTCACCTCGAGGCGGGGCCGCGCGTTCTCGAGCGCGCCAAGGAGCAGGTCGACCGGGTCGCCCTTCTCCAGCTTCTCGGAGACCTTCTCGAAGGCCCCGTAGACGATGCGCTGGGCAAGGTTCTTCTTCCCGCACTTCATGATCACGTTGACCAGGTGCGCGACAAGCGGGCTGTTGTACCGGATGTCGGGGGTGACGGTGCGTTTCTCGGCTCTGTGGCGGCGTGACATGGGCTAGGTTCGTTTCCGGATCACTTCTTGGCTTCCTTCGGGCGTTTGACGCCGTACTTGGAGCGGCTGCGGCGCCGTTTCTCGACGCCAGTCGCATCCAGCGTTCCGCGCACGATGTGGTAGCGGACGCCCGGGAGGTCCTTGACGCGCCCGCCGCGCACGAGGACGATCGAGTGCTCCTGAAGGTTGTGCCCCTCGTCCGGGATGTACGAGATGACCTCGTTGCCGTTCGTGAGCCTCACCTTCGCGACCTTGCGGATGGCCGAGTTCGGCTTTTTCGGCGTACGGGTCATGACCTGGACGCACACGCCGCGGCGGAACGGGTTCCCCTGCAGAGCCGGGGACTTCGACTTGATGCGCACCTTGCGGCGGCCATTGCGAACCAGCTGGTTGATTGTCGGCATACGAGGCGGTTAAGAGAGGGAAATTGGGAAAGGAAAAGAGGTTGAAACTACGCTGCGCCAAAACGTCGGCAAGAACTTTTTGGCGAAATGAACTCTGGTTCGCGAAATCCGCGATTCGGGCGCGGCTCGCGAGGAGAGGCACAGGCCGGCGGGTGCCGGTTGTGCGTGTGAACTGAAGAAAAGGGTGCTCAAAATCCCGCTTGGCACCCTCAAACACAAGAAAAAACGCCCGCCCATTTCGGGGCCGGCGCGCCCGGGCGGCCCCCCAGGGGGGGGCGCCCGCAACGGCAACGGGGCGTGCAGGGGGCCTAATGGGGCCCCCTGCCCGTCCTAAATTGTCCGTTTAAGGGTCAGCTCGCGCTGGCCTCGACCGGCTTCGTCTCGTCGATCAGCTCGGTGCCGAAGGGAAGGCTGATCTTCAGGTGCCTGTACTGGGGCAGGCCCGTGCCCGCCGGTATTAGGTGGCCCATGATCACGTTCTCCTTGAAGCCCTTGAGCATGTCGACCTTCCCGAGCGTAGAGGCGTCCGTGAGGACGCGCGTCGTCTCCTGGAAGGAAGCCGCCGAGATGAAGCTCTCCGTCTCGAGCGAGGCCTTGGTGATCCCGAGCAGGATCGGCTCGGCCTCGGCCGGCTTCCCGCCCGCCTCCTCGATCCGGCGGTTGTCGGACAGGAAGGCCGCACGGTCGACCTGCTCACCCCAGAAGTACTCGCTGTCGCCCGGGTCGGTGATCCGGATCTTGCGCAGCATCTGGCGGATGATGATCTCGATGTGCTTGTCGTTGATGGTCACGCCCTGGAGGCGGTAGACCTCCTGGACCTGGCCGATGAGGAACTCGTAGAGCGCCGCCGGCCCGAGGATCTCGAGGATCTCGTGCGGGTCCGCCGCGCCCTCGGTGAGGTGCTGGCCCTTGTGGACGACGTCGCCCGGCTGCACGATGACGTGCTTGCCGGCCGCGATCAGGTGCTCCTCCTCCTGCTGCGTCTCCTCGTTCTTGACGACGAGCTTGCGCTTGCCGCGGATCGTCCCCTCGAACGAGACGATGCCGTCGATGCGCGCCATCTCGGCGGCCTCCTTCGGGCGGCGGGCCTCGAAGAGCTCGGCGACGCGGGGAAGGCCACCGGTGATGTCCTTGGTCTTGGACGCCTGGCGGGGCGTCTTCGCAAGGAGGGCGCCGGGGGCGATCGTGTCACCCTCGTTGACGGCGATCTGGGCGCCGACGGGGATGGAGTAGGAGGCGAGCGGCTTGTTCTTGGCGTCGCGGACCTCGACCTGGGGATTCAGGTCCTCCTTGTGCTCGATCACGACGGTCGCGATGCGGCCCGACGACTCGTCGAGCTCGCGCTTCACGGTGACGCCGGGGATCATGTCCTTGAAGACGAGCGTGCCGCCCTTCTCCGAGAGGACCGGGACGTTGTACGGGTCCCAGACCGCGAGCACGGCGCCCTTGGCGATCTTCTCGCCGTCGCCGACGTGCAGGAAGGAGCCGACGACGATGTTGTACGTCTCGAGCTCCTTGCCCTCGTCGTCGAGGATCTGGATCGAGCCGGTCTTGTTGAGGACGATGTTTCCGCCCTCGGCCGCCTGTACGAGGCGCAGGCCGCGGTACTTGACGGTGCCCGCCGCCTTGATGCGGATCTCGGGGGTCTTGAAGCCGCCGGAGGCGACGCCGCCGATGTGGAAGGTCCGCATCGTCAGCTGGGTGCCGGGCTCACCGATCGACTGGGCGGCGATGATGCCGACCGAGTCGCCGATCTTCGCGATCCGGTTTGTCGCGGGGTTGATCCCGTACGAGCGGGCGTCGATGCCGTGCTTCGAGGACGAGGTCAGCGGCGACATGATCTTCACGCGCTCGATGCCCACGTCCTCGATCTTGGCGGCAATCTCCTCGGTGATGAGATCGCCCGAGCCGACGATCGTCTCGCTCGGCTTGAGCGGGTTCTTGACGTTGTCGCTCGAGCAGCGGCCGATGATGCGCTCCTTAAGGCCGACGATCTCGTCGTCGCCCTCGTAGATCGCCTTCTTCCAGACGCCGTCGCGCGCGCCGCAGTCCTCCTCGGCGATGATGACGTCCATGGCCACGTCGCAGAGTTTACGGGTCAGGTAGCCGGCGTCGGCCGTCTTGAGGGCGGTGTCGGCGAGGCCCTTGCGGGCGCCGTGCGTGGAGATGAAGTACTCGAGCACGGTCAGGCCCTCGCGGAACGAGGACAGGATGGGGCGCTCGATGATCTCGCCGGAGGGCTTGGCCATGAGTCCGCGCGCGCCGCAGAGCTGGCGCACCTGCTGCTTGTTGCCGCGGGCGCCCGAGTCCATCATGATGTAGACGGGGTTGACCTCGGTCTTCCCCTCGTTGGCCTCGAGCTTGGCGAATACCTCCTTGGCGATCCGGTCCGTGGCGTTGGTCCAGATGTCGACGACCTTGTTGTAGCGCTCGCCGTCGGTGATGATGCCCTTGTTGAACTGGCTCTCGACCTCGGCGATCTTGCGCCGGGAGTCGGAGACGATCTCCTTCTTGGACTCCGGGATGATCATGTCGTCGATACCGATCGAGATGCCGGCCTGGAAGGCGGTCGTGAAGCCGAGCTCCTTGAGCTTGTCGAGCACGTCGACCGTGACGACGTCGCCCGCGGTCTTGTAGGTATTGAGGATCAGGTCGCCTAGCTTCGACTTCGGAACCGGGAAGTTCACGAACCCGATCGGCGCGGGCCAGATCTGGTTGAAGATCACGCGGCCGACCGTGGTGCGAAGGATCTTCTTGTCCTTGTTGCCGTACACGGTGTCGCGGCCGTAGTCCGGGTTCGGGATGTCGACCCAGTCGTGCATCTTCGCGGCGCCGTCGGCCTTCACGAAGAGGACCTCCTGGAGGCCGGAGAGCAGCGGCACGTGCACGTCCTTCGCCGCCTTCTTGCGGGGCTCGATCGTCAGGTAGTACGCGCCGAGGACGATGTCCTGCGAGGGCGTGAGAATCGGCTTGCCCGAGGAGGGCGAGAAGATGTTCGAGGTGGCCATCATGAGGAGCTTGCACTCCATGATCGCCTCGAGGGACAGGGGGACGTGGACGGCCATCTGGTCGCCGTCGAAGTCGGCGTTGTAGGCCGTGCAGACGAGCGGGTGGATGCGGATCGCCTCGCCCTCGATCAGAACGGGCTCGAAGGCCTGGATCGAGAGACGGTGGAGCGTCGGCGCGCGGTTGAGCAGCACCGGGTGGCCCTTGGTCACCTCCTCAAGGATGTCCCAGACCTCGGGCGAGCGCTTCTCGATCATCTTGCGGGCCCCGCGCACGGTGTGCACGAACCCGAGTTCCTTCAGGCGCCGGATGATGAACGGCTCGAAGAGGACGAGGGCCATCTTCTTCGGGAGGCCGCACTGGTGGAGCTTCAACTCCGGGCCGATGACGATCACCGAGCGCCCCGAGTAGTCCACGCGCTTGCCGAGAAGGTTCTGCCGGAAGCGTCCCTGCTTGCCCTTCAGCATGTCGGAGAGGGACTTGAGCGGGCGGTTGCCGGCGCCCGTGACGGGGCGGCCGTGGCGGCCGTTGTCGAAGAGGGCGTCGACGGCCTCCTGGAGCATCCGCTTCTCGTTGTGGATGATGACGTCGGGCGTCTTCAGCTGCATCAGGTTCCGCAGGCGGTTGTTGCGGTTGATGACGCGGCGGTAGAGGTCGTTCAGGTCGCTGGTCGCGAAGCGGCCGCCCTCCAGCGGGACGAGCGGGCGCAGGTCGGGCGGGATGACGGGCAGCACCTCGAGGACCATCCACTCCGGGCGGGACCTCGAGTGGATGAAGCCCTGGATCACCTTCAGGCGCTTCGAGAGCTTCTTCTTGATCTGCTTGGAGCGGGTGGCGCGCATCTGCTCGTGGAGGTCCGCGACCGTGGCCTCAAGGTCCATCTTGCCGAGCGCGTCGCGCACGGCCTCGGCGCCCATCTTCGCGACGAACGAGTCGTCGCCATACTCGTCGAGCGCCTGGCGGTACTCGGTGTCGGTGAGCAGCTGCTTCATCTCGAGCGGCGTCTTGCCCGGGTCGACGACCATGTAGTTCTCGTAGTAGATCACGCGCTCGAGCGAGCGGGCGGTCATGTCGAGGAGGAGGCCGAGGCGGCTCGGCATGCTCTTCAGGAACCAGATGTGGGCCACGGGGACGGCCAGCTCGATGTGGCCCATCCGCTCGCGGCGCACCCGCGCGATCGTCACCTCGACGCCGCAGCGGTCGCACACGACGTCCTTGTACTTGATGCGCTTGTACTTCCCGCAGGCGCACTCGTAGTCGCGCACCGGGCCGAAGATCTTCTGGCAGAAGAGGCCGCCCGGCTCGGGCTTGAAGGTGCGGTAGTTGATCGTCTCGGGATTCTTGACCTCTCCCTTCGACCACTTGCGGATCGTCTCCGGCGAGGCGACGGTGATCGAAACGCAGTCAAACGGGCTCTCGTCGACTCCGAGGGCCGAGCGGGCCTCACGGGTGTTGCTGGCGGCTTCTGAGGGTTGGATCATGGCTTATGGGTCCCTGATTCTGATTCTTGTGAGTGGTTGCGTCCTGTGTGCGGCCCTTACGAGCCGAACGACAGCGCGTCGCGCTTCTGCAGCTTGATGTCGAGGCCCAGCGACTGGATCTCCTTAATGAGGACGTTGAACGACTCGGGCGTGCCGGCCGACAGCGTGTTGTCGCCCTTGACGAGCGACTCGTAGATCTTCGTGCGGCCCTGCACGTCGTCGGACTTGACGGTGAGGAGCTCCTGGAGGGTGTGCGCCGCGCCGTAGGCCTCGAGCGCCCAGACCTCCATCTCGCCGAACCGCTGGCCGCCGTACTGGGCCTTTCCGCCCAGGGGCTGCTGCGTCACCAGCGAGTAGGGGCCGACCGCGCGCGCGTGGATCTTGTGCGACACGAGGTGGTTCAGCTTCATCATGTAGATGTAGCCGACCACGACCTCCTGGTCGATTTTCTCGCCGGTGCGGCCGTCGAGCAGCGGGCTCTTGCCCGACATCGGCAGCTTGGCCTCCTTCAGGTACTCGCGCACCCGCTTCTCCGGGATTCCGTCGAACACCGGGGTGGCGACCTTCATGCCGAGCTTCTTGCACGCCCAGCCGAGGTGGGTCTCGAGGACCTGCCCTACGTTCATGCGCGAAGGGACGCCAAGGGGGTTCAGGCAGATCTCGACGGGTGTGCCGTCGGGAAGGAACGGCATGTCCTCCTCGGGGACGATCTTGGCGACCACGCCCTTGTTGCCGTGGCGGCCGGCCATCTTGTCGCCGACGTCGAGCTTCTGCTTGGTCGCGATGTAGACCTTGACCTGCTTGATCGCGCCGTCGCCGGAGCCCTCCCCGGCCTCGACCGCGCCGACCTTGCGCTCGCGCTCGCCCTCGAGCTCGTCGAACTTGGTCTGGTACGAGCCGATGATCTCCATGATCTTTATCCGCACGGGGGACGGGTCGATCTGGACGTGCTTGGAGACGGCCGCGAGCTTGCGCAGGAGCGTCTTCGTGATCTTGCGATTGGCGGGGATGATGATCTCGCTCGATTCGCCGTTGATGACGTCAAGCGGGATCTTCTCGCCAAGAAGGATGTTCGAGAGCGCCTCCGTGAGGCCCTCGCGCAGCTTGTCCATCTGGGTCTTGTACTCCTCCTGGATCTGCTTGACCTGGCGGCGGCGGTCCGAGGGGGAGAGCTTCTCCTGCTCGTTGTCGATGCGGGAGGAGACCTTGACGTCCATGATGATTCCCGTGACCCCGGACGGGACGACGAGCGACGTGTCCTTCACGTCGGCCGCCTTCTCGCCGAAGATCGCGCGCAGGAGCTTCTCCTCGGGCGCGAGCTCGGTCTCGGACTTGGGCGTGATCTTGCCGACCAAGATGTCGCCCGGCTTCACCTCGGCGCCCACGCGGATGACCCCGTTGTGGTCGAGGTTCTTCAGGGCCTCCTCGCCGACGTTCGGGATGTCGCGGGTGATCTCCTCGGGCCCGAGCTTGGTGTCGCGGGCGGTGACCTCGAACTCCTGGATGTGGATCGAGGTGAAGATGTCCTCCTTCAGCACCTTCTCCGAGATGAGGATCGCGTCCTCGAAGTTGTAGCCGTTCCACGGCATGAACGCCACGAGCACGTTGCGCCCGAGTGCCATCTCACCGCGGTCGGTCGACGGGCCGTCGGCGATGATCTCGCCAGCCTTGACCTTCTGGCCGCGCCGCACGATCGGCTTCTGGTTGAAGCACGTGTGGTTGTTCGAGCGCATGAACTTGCGCAGCTCGTACACGTAGACCTGGTTCTTCGGGTCGTGCTTAGCGGTGCGGGGCATCTCCCCGTCCTTCGTGATGACAATGCGCTTCGCGTCGACGGAGGCGACAATGCCGCCCTCGTCCGCCACGACCACGATCTTCGAGTCGCGGGCGACGCGCTCCTCGATGCCGGTCCCCACGAACGGAGCCTCGGACTGGAGGAGCGGCACGCCCTGGCGCTGCATGTTCGAGCCCATGAGGGCGCGGTTGGCGTCGTCGTGCTCGAGGAAGGGGATCATCCCGGCGGCGATCGAGATCACCTGCTTCGGGGACACGTCCATGTAGTCGACCTCGGAGGCGCTTACCTCGAGGAACTCCCCGTCCTTTCGGACGGTGACCTTGCCGATGAAGTGCCCCTTGTCGTCGATCTCGGAGTTGGCCTGAGCGATCACCTTGGCCTCCTCCTGGTCGGCCGTCAGGTAGTCGATCTTGTCGGTGGCGCGGCCGTCCTTGACCGTGCGGTACGGCGTCTCGATGAAGCCGAACTCGTTCACGCGGGCGTAGGTCGACAGCGAGTTGATGAGCCCGATGTTCGGGCCCTCGGGGGTCTCGATCGGGCAGATGCGCCCGTAGTGCGACGGGTGGACGTCGCGGACCTCGAAGCCCGCGCGCTCGCGGTTGAGGCCCCCCGGCCCGAGGGCGGAGAGGCGCCGCTTGTGCGTCACCTCGGCCAGCGGGTTGATCTGGTCCATGAACTGCGAGAGCTGGCTGCGCGCGAAGAAGTCGCGGATGACGGTCGTCAGCGCCTTCGGGTTGATCAGCTTCTGCGGCGTGATCGAGTCGACGCTCTGGTCGTACATGGTCATCCTCTCGCGCACCAGACGCTCGGTGCGGGCGAGGCCCACGCGGCACTGGTTGGCGAGGAGCTCGCCCACCGTGCGGACGCGGCGGCTGCCGAGGTGGTCGATGTCGTCGACGACGCCCTCGCCCTTGCGCAGGCGCACAAGGTACTTGGTCGCGGCGACGATGTCGGCACTCTCGAGGATGCGCTGCTCAAGCTCGGCCTTGAGGCCGAGCTTCTGGTTCACCTTGTAGCGGCCGACCCGTCCGAGGTCGTAGCGCTTCGGGTCGAAGAACAGCCGCTTCAGGAGGGCCTTCGCGTTCGCGGTCGTCGGCGGTTCGCCCGGGCGCAGCCGCTTGTAGATTTCCTTCAGGGCCTCCTCCTCGTTGCGGGTCGGGTCCTTCTTGAGCGCGCGGATGAGCGCGCCCTCGTCGACGGCGGTGTCGATGACCCGGATGGAGGCGATGTCGTGCTTCTCGAAGGTGCGGACGATCTGCTTGGTGAGCGGCTCGAAGGCCCTCGCGAGCACGACGCCCTTCTGGGCGTCGATGGCGTCCTCGACGAGGACAAGGGTCGAGACGTTCTCTAGGTCGAGCGCCTTCGACACCTTGAGGTCCTTGATCTCGTAGAAGAGGTTCAGGATGTCGATGTCGCTTGAGTAGCCGATGGACCTGAGGAGGGTCGTGATCAGGAACTTGCGGCGGCGCCGGCGGCGGTCGAGGTAGACGTAGAGGAGGTCGTTGTTGTCGAACTGGACCTCCAGCCACGTGCCCCGGTCGGGGATGATGCGGAAGCTGTGCAGCAGCTTGCCGTTCGGGTGCGGCGAGACCTCGAAGGCGATGCCGGGCGAGCGGTGCAGCTGGGACACGACGACGCGCTCGGCGCCGTTGATGATGAAGGAGCCGCGCTCGGTCACCATGGGGATCTCGCCCATGTAGATGTCCTCGTCCTTGATGAAATCCTCCTCGCGCAGGCGCAACTTCACGTATAGGGGAACCGAATACGTGATGCCCTCGCGGATGCACTCGATCTCCGAGTTCTTCGCGTCGCCGAGCGTGTAGGAGACGTACTCCAGCGTCAGGCGCTCGTCATACGACTGGATCGGAAAGACCTCCTTGAACACGGCCTCGAGGCCCTGCGGCTTGCGCTGCTTCTCGGGGACGCCCTTCTGCAGAAAACCCAGGTAGGAATTGATCTGTATCTCGATCAGGTTGGGTGGCTGGATGACTTCGCGGAGCTTGCCGAAGTTGATGCGTTCTGTGGAGGTGCTGCGGTCGGCCATGGAAATTCCCGTTGGGATTAAGGACGCAATGAATCAATGCGCGGCCCAGGACTGGACGGGCCGCGGAATCGCTAACATGTCTACAATTTGAAAAAAGGCAAAGGACAGGCCGCGCGGACGCGTGGCCTGTCCCGTAAGCTTGTGGAACTGCAAGTAGGTGATCGCCAAGTAGCTGGGCGCAATTACTTGAGCTCTACCTTGGCACCCGCGGCCTCGAGCTTCTTCTTGATTTCCTCGGCCTCGGCCTTGTTCACACCCTCCTTGACGGCCTTCGGCGCGCCCTCGACAAGGTCCTTCGCCTCCTTCAGGCCCAACCCCGTGATCGCGCGGACTTCCTTGATCGCGCCGATCTTGTTGGGGCCGCTCTCCAGAAGCATGACCGTGAACTCGGTCTTCTCCTCGGCGGGTGCGGCGGCAGCCGCTGCCGCGGCCGGGGCCGCGGCGGCCGCGACGGGTGCCGCGGCCGAGACGCCCCACTTGGACTCGAGGTCCTTGACGAGGGCGGATATTTCGAGGACCGACTGGCTGGAGAGCCACTCGATGACTTGGTCTTTTGTGATGTCGCTCATGATGTTCTTTGGCTGCCGGCTAGCGGCCCGGATTGGGGGGCGCGTTTAAGGGACGTATCCCCTAGCCTGCTGCGTTTGATTTTGTTTTTCGTCGGGGCTTCCGGCTGCCCGGGGGGGACCCCTTTGAAAGGTTGGGTTGAAAGGTTGGGTTAGCTTGGGCCAGCCGCGCGGACCTTGGCCTGGAGGACGTTGACGAGGCCCTGCGGGACCGCGTTGATGACGCGGACAAACATGCTCGCGGGCTGGTTGAGGAGGCCGAGCAGCTGGGCGCGCAGCACGTCAAGCGACGGCATGTCGGCGAGGCGCGAGACGTCCTTCGAGGAGATGAGCTTCTTGCTGAGGACGGCGGCCTTGACCTCGATCTTCTGCTTTTCCTTGAAGAACTGCTTGAGGACTTTGGCAACCCCCGCGGAGTTCCTGCCGCCGACGACGATCGCGGTCGGCCCGATCAGGGCGCCCTCGATGTCGGGCAGTCCGAGCGACTTGGCGGCGACGCGCAGCGAGCTATTCTTCACGACGTGGTACTCGGCCTTCTCGGCGGAGAGCCTCTTGCGAAGCTCGGCCGCGTCGGCAACGGTCATGCCGTTGTAGTTCGCGAGGATCACGTAGTCGGACTTCTTGAGGTGGGTCTCCACCTCGTCGATAAGGTATTTCTTTTCGGCTCTCATGGGTCGGGTCTCCTGGTTTAGTATTTGCCGTACTCGGTGGACGCGATCCGCACGGAAGGGCTCTGCGACGAGGAAAGGGTGACGGACTTGATGTAGTGGCCCTTGAAGTGGGCCGGCTTCGCCTTGCCGACGGCCTCGAGAACCGCTTGGAGATTCTCTAGGATCTGGGCGGAGGTGAAGGAGCGCTTGCCGATGCCGACCCCGATATTGCAGGTCTTGTCCATCTTGAACTCGACGCGCCCGGCCTTGACGGCCTTGATGCCTGCGGCCACGTCGTCGGTCACGGTGCCGCTCTTCGGGTTCGGCATGAGGCCCTTGGGCCCGAGGACGCGGGCGATCGTGCGCACGGTCTTCATGGCCTCGGTCGTCGCGATCGCAACGTCGAAGTCGAGCCAGCCCTCGTTGATCTTAGCGATCATGTCCTGGAGGCCGGCATGGTCGGCGCCCGCGTCGATGGCCGCCTTCGTGTCGACCGTGAAGACGAGGACCCGGACCTTCTTGCCCGACCCGTTCGGCAGCGGCGTGGTCCCGCGGACCATCTGCTCGCCCGCGGTGGGGTCGACCCCGAGGCGCACGGACAGCTCGACGGTCTCGTCGAACTTGGCCTTCGGGAACTTGGCCAGGATGTTCACGGCCTCGGTCAGGGGATAGTCCTTCCCGAGATCGGCGGCCTGGACGGCGCTGCGATAACGTTTGCTGTGTTTTTCCATGTTTTGCTCCTTGCGGTGCGAACGTCCCGGGTGGGACTCCCGCTTCAAAGTGTTGCTTCCGGGATCTAGTCGACGACCTCGATGCCCATGTTGCGGGCGGTGCCGGCGATGATGCGGATGCCCGCCTCGTCGTCCTTGGCGTTCAGGTCCTTGTGCTTGAGCCTGTAGATCTCCAGCAGTTGCTTCTTGCTCACCTTCCCCACCTTGTCCTGGTTCGGGCGCGGCGAGCCGCTCGCGATGTTGGCCGCCTTCTTGAGGAGGACCGACGCCGGGGGCGACTTCAGGATGAACGAGAAGCTCTTGTCCGCGTACACCGTGATGATCACCGGGAGGATCATCCCGTTCTGGTCCTTGGTCTTGGCGTTGAATTCCTTGCAGAACGCCATGATGTTGACGCCCTGGGCGCCCAGGGCGGGGCCGACCGGGGGCGCGGGGTTGGCCGCGCCTGCGGGGAGCTGAAGTCGAATGTAGCCTTGGATTTTCTTGGCCATTTTTGAAGGGGGTTGCGGTCGGGGGTGCCTACTCGGTGCTCCTCTGGACCTGCCAGTACTCGAGCTCGACCGGCGTGAACCGGCCGAAGATGGACACGGAAATCTTCAGCTTGCCGCGGTCCGGGTCGATCTCGTCGATCCGGCCGTTCAGGTTCGCGAACGGGCCGTCGTTGATCTTGACCTCCTCGCCGACCGAGTACTGGACCTTCGGCACTTCCTTGCCGTTGGCCGCCTCGATGCGCGCGCGGATCTCGTCGATCTCCGACTGGCGCAGCGGCGCCGGGTGCTCCCCGCCGACGAAGCCGATGACGCCTGCCACCTCCCTGACGAAGTACCAGGGCTTGTTGATCAGGTTGCCGTCCTCGCCGAAGAGCTTCATCTGGATGAAGACGTAGCCCGGGTAGAGCTTCCTCACCTTGGACGACTTCTTGCCGTTCTTCACCTCCGAGACGACCTCCGTCGGGAGCAGCACCTCGAAGATCGAGTCGTCGAGTTCCTCGGCCGTCTTGAAGCGCTCGATGTACGTCTTCACCTTGTTCTCCTGGCCGGAGAGCGTGTGAAGGGCGAACCACTGGGCCCCTGCGGGCGCTGTCGTTTGTGATGCCATTGCGGGTTTAGCGGCCGATCATCGACGTGAACAGATCCACGACCTGGTAGAGCGAGAAGTCGCTGATGCTCGTGAAGAGCCCGAGCATCAGGCTCGCCAGGATGACGACGATCGTTGAGTCGCGCAGCTCCGTCCGGGTGGGCCAGCTCGCCTTCTGGAGTTCGCCGACCATTTCGCCGACGAAGATGCGGGTGCTTTGGAACGGGTTTTTCATGTGCTGCTGTGGGATCCTTTGGAGTGGCAGGGGCGGAGGGACTCGAACCCCCAACCGACGGTTTTGGAGACCGCTACTCTACCAATTGAGCTACACCCCTAATAGTCGTGGAATTGTTTAGACGACGACGCCGAGGCCCCCTTTGCGGAACCTCGGCGAGCCGGGTTTAGTGGTTCGTGACGAACGGTTACTCGGTGATCTCCGTGATGCGACCGGCTCCGATCGTGCGGCCGCCCTCGCGAATGGCGAAGCGCTGGGTCTTCTCCATGGCAATCGGGACGATCAGGTCGACGTCGACGTTGATGTTGTCGCCGGGCATGATCATCTCGACGCCCTTCGGCAGCGTGATGACCCCGGTGACGTCCGTCGTCCGGAAGTAGAACTGCGGACGGTAGCCGTTGAAGAACGGCGTGTGGCGGCCGCCCTCGTCCTTCGACAGGACGTAGATCTCGGCCTTGGCCTTCTTGTGGGGCGTGATCGACTTGACGGCCGCGATGACCTGGCCGCGCTCGATGCCGTCCTTCTCGACGCCGCGCAGGAGCACGCCGACGTTGTCTCCCGCCATCCCCTGGTCGAGGAGCTTGCGGAACATCTCGATGCCCGTGACAACCGTGGTGGAGGTGTCCTTGAGCCCGACGATCTCGACGGTCTCGTTCAGCTTGACGACGCCGCGCTCGATGCGTCCCGTGGCGACCGTGCCGCGGCCCGTGATCGAGAAGACGTCCTCGACGGACATCAGGAAGGGCTTGTCGATCTCGCGGACGGGCTCCGGGATCTCGGAGTCGATCGCGTCCATCAGGTCGCTGATCGACTTGACGCCCTCGGGCTTGCCCTCGAGGGCCGCCGTGGCCGAGCCGCGGATGATCTTCGCCGCCTTGCCGTCAAACTGGTACTTGGTGAGCAGGTCGCGGATCTCCTCCTCCACGAGGTCGATCAGGTCCTTGTCGTCGATCAGGTCGATCTTGTTCAGGTAGACGACGATCTTCGGGACGCCGACCTGGCGGGCCAAGAGGATGTGCTCGCGCGTCTGGGGCATCGGGCCGTCGGCCGCCGAGACCACGAGGATCGCGCCGTCCATCTGGGCCGCGCCCGTGATCATGTTCTTCACGAAGTCGGCGTGTCCCGGGCAGTCGACGTGCGCGTAGTGGCGTTTCGCCGTCTGGTACTCCACGTGGGCGACGGCAATCGTGACGATCTTCGAGGCATCGCGGATCGTGCCGCCCTTCGCGATGTCCGCGTACGACTTGAACTCGGCTAGGCCCTTGTCCGACTGGACCTTCAGGATGGCGGTCGTGAGCGTTGTCTTGCCATGGTCGACGTGACCGATGGTGCCGACGTTGACGTGCGGTTTGTTGCGTTCGAATGTTCCTTTAGCCATGACGATTCCGGAGCTAGGTGTGTATGTGGGTTCTGATAGAGTGACTGCGCCTAAATTGCATCTTGCATGGAGCCCAGAACCGGATTTGAACCGGCGACCTCATCCTTACCAAGGATGTGCTCTGCCAACTGAGCTATCTGGGCAGACCAAGACTGCGTTGCAAGAAACGAAAAAGAGCGAAGAAAGTGCAGGTTCGATTTTGGTGCGTCAACAGAAATTTACGCCGCCGGCCATATAATCGGCGGCAGCCGTTCGCAAAGGTCTGTTTCAGGGGGTTTTCAGGGTCCCACGCTAATCCGATAAAACCCCGGTGCAAGCCTTTGTCCGATCCGCAGCGTTTCGGCCAAATATAGGCCGAAATAGGCGTCCACCTCGTCCACCCCCGAGCGCACGGTCGGGACCACCGGGCCGACCAGTCCGGCCGAGTCCACCGCCGCAATGAACTCCATGGGCTGCCAGGGCACGGAGGTCTGCGGCGGATGGGCGTCGCTGAGCGCCTCGCCGAAGACGCCTCTGCCGGTGCCGGCATTGACCACCTCGACGTAGGCCGTTCGCTGACTAAGGGGTTCCACAACGGGGTCCGCCCGGTCAAATCCGATGAAGGGCGCACCGGGAGGGTCGCCAGCAAGCGCCTCCGCCGGAGCGTCCGGAATGGCCGTGGGAGGCGGAAGGTGAAGCACAAGTTGCGATGGATCAAAGATATACTCAGGCTGAAACCCCACGAATGCGCCTCCGGGCTCCTTCGGCACGTAGTCCTTGCGCGAGCTGTTGAAATCGGTCGGCAGAAACAGCGGGGCCGGGTCGCGTAGCATCGTGCTCATGATCACGCCCGCGTCCACAAGGCCTACGGACGGAGTGGCGGCAACCGGGGGCGGGGTGCTGGGTTCCGGCACCTTGACAGACAACGCAACCAACACAATGGCAATGACTCCCAGAATCGATGCCCAGGTCCAAGCCCTGCTCGTACGCGGCCGGCTTGAGCTCACCGTGTCTCGACCGGCCCCGGGCCGGCGCCGCGTTCCTCCGCGCCCAGGAGAACCCTGAAGCCCGCGTCGTGCGCAGCCCCCTCGATGTCGATCAGCTCGGCGAGGGTCACCCCCGAGCTCGCCCGGACGAGCAGCGTCGGCCGCGGCTCGCGCCCGGCCCTCGACTTGAGCCACTCCCGGAGCTGCCCGAGGTCGACGATCCCCTCCTCCGAGAAGATCTGGCCCGAGCGCAGGACGCTGATCACGTGGGTCGCCTGCGCGGCGCCGGCCTGGGCCCCCGAAAGCTGGGGGACCTGGAAGTCGACACCGAGCCCCGGCGCCAGGACAAAGCGCGACCCGAACATGGAGAAGAAGAGGCCGAGGAGCCCCACGTTGACGTAGTGAAGGGCCCCGGTGCCCTGCGGCGGCGGCCGCAGGCGGGTGGCCAGGTCGAGCGGGCGCGCGATCACTTCGCGGAGGCGCCGCCCGCCTTGTATTCGGTATTGAGATACTTCATGATCTCGTTGCCGGACCACTCCATGTCGCGCACGATCGCGCGCACGCGCCCGTTGAGGAAATGTACCGCCAGGTGGGCCGGGATCGCGAGCATGAGGCCGCCGGCCGTGCAGAGGAGCGCCTGCCACATGCCCCTCGCCAGGACGCTCGCGGTGGCGTAGTCGTGCTGGAACGCGGCGAAGGTGGAGATCATCCCGAGGACGGTCCCCAGGAGGCCGACCAGCGGGGCGACCTGCGCGATGGCGGCGATGGCGCCGATCCGGCGCTCGAGGGCCGGCAGCTCGACGACGGCCGCCTCCTGGACGTGGAACCTCATCGCCTCGGCGTCCTCGTCCGCGTGGAGGAGCGCCGCCTTCACGACGGCGGCGACCGGCCCGGGCGTCTCCTCGCAGACCGTGAGCGCTTCGACGAGCCTGCGCTTCGCCAGGATGTTCTTTATCCCGGAGAGGAATGCGGTCGACCGGATCTGGCCCCGGTGCAGGTAGAGGGCGCGCTCGGCGAAGACGACGACGAGGACAAGCCCAAGGCCGAAGAGGACCCACATCATGGGGCCGCCGTGGGTGAGGAGGCTCGGTTCCAATGGGGGCATAAGGCGTGGTTTACATCAGGGCTTCGCCGCGGGCAAGTGGAAGCGGGCCAGGCGCTGCCGGGCGATTGCGTCGCCGGGCAGGCCGGAGTCGACGAGGAGCGTCCACGCGCGCTTCGCCTCCTCGAGCCGGCCCTGCTGCTCGTAGAGGGCGCCGACCTCGAGAAGGGTGCGCGCCACCCACCAGCGCCCCCTGGGGCCCAGGTCCCTCGGCCCGCCGGGCCGCACGAGAAACGCGTCCACGACGTCGTTCCACCAGACCGCCTGCGCCTTGTCGCGGTCGGTGCGCTCGAGGATGAACCCGAGGTTGAAGCCGGCCTCGACCCTGACGTCCGCCGGGGCGTCCACCCGGTCGACCAGGTCCTGGAATATCCGCTTCGCGCTGTCGGCGTGCGTGGGGCTGTTCGACGACTGGGCGTTGTGGCACTCCGCGAGCGCCAGCTGCGCCAGGATGGTGTCGGTGTTCAGGCTCGACGCCGGATTGTTGACCAGGGACTCGTACACCTGCTGGGCCTGCGGGAACTGGTTGAGCTCCCTCAGGATGTCCCCCTGCCTCATCCTTGCCGTGAAGACCAGGTCGCTCGCCGCGTACTTGGTGACGAGGTTCTCGAGGAACTTGTACGCCTCCTTGAGGTTGGCGTCGGTGCCGAGTCGCTCGGACTGGAGGGCGGCCTGGTAGAGCGCGTAGGGGGCGTAGGGGCTGCTCGGGAAGTCGTCGGCGAGCTTCGTGAGGAGGCGCTCGGCGTCGATCACCTTGTCCTGCTGGGCGTACCGGCCGGCCTCGACGATGTAGGAGTAGACCGCCGAGTCCGAGCTCGGGAAGTCGGCCCTCAGCTTGCGCAGCGTCTCCTCGGCGGCCGCGTCCCGCCCGAGCTCGAAGTTGGCCTGCGCGCGGAGCAGCGCCCCGGTGCTGGCGATGTCCGTCGAGAGGGGGGCCTGCAGGCCCGCGGCCATGGTCGAGAGCGAGTCGACGAGCCTGAGCGTCTCCTCGGGCTTCCTCGCGTCGAAGGACAGCCGGGCCTGCAGCCACGCCATCCGCGCCCGCAGGTCCGCGCGCAGCCCCGCAGGCGGCGTCGCGCCGAGGAGCCGGTTCACCCGCGCGTAGGCCGCGGCCGTCTCGCCGTGCACCTCGAGACTGCGGGCGAGGTTCCACTCGGCCTCCCACCGGTCCTCGGGGTCAAATGCCCGGTCGCGGGCAAGGTCGTCCAGGACAGTCACCGCCGTCGCGAGCGCCCCGGCCTCGATCTCCGACTGCACCTGCTGGAACATGAGGGTGCCCGGGCGCACGCCCTCCGGCCTCGAGCGCAGCGCCGCGGCGTAGGCGTCGGCCGCGCTCCGGAAGTCGCCGGCGCGGAACCACGCCTCGGCGACAAGGACGCTGAACTCCGAGCGGACCGGGCCTGCGGGCAGCTCCCCGCCCGCCTTGAACGCGAAATCGGCCGCCGTCCTGTAGCGGCGCTGCTCCCAGGCGGACCCGGCGAGCACCGCGTAGGCGCGCGCCTTGAGCGGGGAGCCCGGGAACTTCTCGAGGAGGGCGTTCGCGTCGTCCTCCGCCCTCGCGTAAAAGGACGCCGACTCGCTGACCCCGAGGTGCGCCTCGCTGAGCGCGAGCTCGGCGCGCTGCAGGAGCAGGCTCTCGAGCACCGGATGCTGCCTCGGCTCGGCGATCAGCCGGTCGAGCCTCTCGCCGAGCTCCGTGCGCGCAGCGCCCGAGGGCGAGCTCCGGACGAGCAGCTGGAGCGCGATCCGCTGCTGGTCGGGGTCGCTCCCGGACTCGAGCAGCTCGAAGAGCTCCTGGCGGCCCACGCCGGCGCCGGCGCCCGCGATCAGCCCCAGGAGCAGCCTGAAATGGTCGGTCTCCGAACGCTCCTCGGCCGGCAGGATGCGCAGCGCGCCCTGGAGGGCGTCCACGGCCTGCGACTTGCGGCCGAGCGCGTTGAGCGCGATCGCGTACTCGCGGGTGAAACCGTAGCCGATCTTCTGGTTCTGGAATTTCTCGGCGTTCTTGCGGTCCGCCGAGAGCTGCTCCTCGGTCACGCCTCCGACCCGCAGCCGGACCTGCTCCTGCGCAAGGAGGAACCGGGCCCGCTGGAGGTCCGAGACCGCCGCGGCCACGGCCTGCTGGTAGAAGCCGGCGGCCCGCGCGGGCTCGTTGCCCGCGTCCGCGAGCATGCCCTCGAGGAAGAAGTACCACCCGCGCTCCGCCGAATCGAGCTCGTCGGCGCGCGTCAGGCCGAGCTCGGCCCTCGCCTGGTCCGTCCGCTGGAAATGGGCCGCGACCAGGCCCTCCCGCAGGTGCCAGCCCGCGTCGCGCGCGCCCGGGTACGCCTCCAGCGCGCGGCCGGCCCCGGCGACGTCGCCGTCGTCAAGGAGCGCCGATGAAAGGGCGAGCGTAAGGCGCCGGGTGTCGGCCCCCGGCAGCGCGAGCAGCCCGCGGTACAGCGTGACGGCGGTCGAGGGGAACCCCAGAGCCTGGGCGCGCTCCGCCGACACCATCTGGTGGGCGGCCTCCCCCGCCGAGACCGCGGACGCCGGCGGCGCGAGCGGCACGGGCGGGTTCAGCGGCTCCGGACCCGCCACGGAAGCGGCCGCGGCGATGATCGGGGCGAGGACGGTCGAAAGGCGCATGGAAACTTCTCTAATCCTTGCTGCAAACGAGGTAACAATCAACCCGGGATTGGCCGGTGGCGCGGCGGCCCAGTCCCTGGCCCGCTGAGGTTCCGATAAAAATAATGGGCACTTGTCCCTGGTAGGCTCTTGCATACGCCACTGCTCTCCACCGGGTTCAGTCAACACGCGGCGCGCCCGGTTCCACGGCCAGAGGCCCACGCTCGCACGCCTTCGGCCTTCTCGCCGAGAAAGCCCCGGGCGCACCGGCATGGTCTTTTCTTGTGTAAGCGGAAGTGGTTGTCGTTCGCAGAGGTAAGTTTTTTGTAGACAAGAGCGGCGGTTTGTGATCGGGTTAGCTGGGATGAACTCGATACCTTCCGCTGCGATGGC
>Ga0182030_10003026_pt1 | contig 35852 bp, 31 predicted proteins | sample 812S3MmetaG_FD_121299 | JGI IMG/M metagenome (GOLD analysis project Ga0182030, IMG submission 121299) | Permafrost microbial communities from Stordalen Mire, Sweden - 812S3M metaG (Illumina Assembly) | ecosystem: Environmental > Terrestrial > Soil > Wetlands > Permafrost | place: Sweden...
AGTCAGGTGATCGCTGGCTCAGCGGTTCAGTTCAATGGCAGTGTATCCGCAACGGTTCGGGTGAAATCAAACTCTTAAATCAAGCCCTTGGGCCGAACCATTGCGGATACACCACTAAGCATTTGACGGTTCCCAATAGTGGAAAAGGAACCAAATTTTTTAACGGCAACGGCATCTTGATTGATGACAATGGCAGTCAGGGGCCGCCGAACCAATATAAGGGCCGCACCTTGATCCAGAACAATCTGGTCTTCAACAACGGCGGCGGCGGTGTTCAGATGTGGGGCAGTCATCGCCTGGATGTCATCAACAACACGCTCTATTTCAACGGCGCGACACCGCAGCTCAAGTGGGGCCAGCTCAACGTGGATTTTTGTCAGGACATCCGCATTATCAATAACATTATCGTCGCCCAGCCGGACCGGACGCTGGATCAGTGGATGGCTTCGCACATTGACCGCAAGACGGCCGACATCTTTCGCGCGAACAATCTTCATTGGGGTGGAGTGCTCCCGAATGTGGAAGGAATTAATGTCATGACCGGCGATCCGCTTTTCGTCAATGCCTCTACCAATGCTGCCTCTGCGGACTTCCATTTACAGCCAGGCAGTCCAGCATTCAAGGTGGGACGTTGGGAATCGTTTAGCCCGATCATTGATCTGGATGGCAAATTGCGTCCGCTTGCTGGATCGCCTGACATTGGAGCGTTTCAGCAATAATTAAACCGACGCCGTTTCCTAACCAGCATTTCTATGAAAAATAAGTTTTTTGCCGTCACCTTCGCTCTCGGCTTGACCGTTTCAGCCGTCGTCGCTGCTGATCAAAAGCGCATCTACATCGCCAACGACGATCATACGGACTACATGTGGACGGCGGATGCAGAGACCTACGCGAATGTTTTTGTTGATTTTCTGGACTACTACATGAAGCTGGCCGATGAGACGGCGACCAACCCTCCGGCTTACCAAAGCCGTTTCAATCCCGATGGCAGTTTCTGGCTGTGGACATACGAGCGGAAAAAAAGCGCCGCCGACTTTGACCGGCTGATGGCCAACATCAAGTCCGGTCATATCAACGCCCCGCTCAATGCGTTGGTCGTATGTTACGGCGCACAGCCTACGGAGGCGGTGCTGCGTGGAATGTATTATGCCGGCCGGCTGGAACGGCGATATGACGTGCGTTTTCCCATCGCGGTTGCGATGGAAAACCAAACGCTGCCGCTGGGACTTGCCTCGCTCTGGTCGGGTTCCGGGGCGCTTTATAGTTGGAAGGGCGTTTGCGCATGCGTGAGCAAGTTGCCCACATCCGTGTTGAAGAACCGCGACCACGAAATCTATTGGTATACCGGACTGGACGGCCACCGCGTGCTGATGAAATGGTATTCGGTGGATGGTTACATAGGCACTTACCTCGAAGCCTCTGGTCCATTTGGAGCCGTAAAGCATCTGGCCTCGGATACTAATTTTCTGAACCGCTATAGAGATCCGGCGACCGGGCAGCCTTATCTGGTGCGCGGTGCGTTTGGCCTCGGCGGCGATTGCCTCGAAGAAAAGACCGGCGTGCCGGCTGATCCCGGAATTCCCGGCGAACCGGGGGTGAAGCGCGTGCCCGGTTATTCATACGTTGAGCATTTTCACAACGTCGCGCGAATGATGAGCACGCCGGAACTTCAGGTCTTCGCGTCCAACCAAAAAGATTTTTTTGAGGACTTTGAAACAAACTACGGCGCATCGCTGCCGGCTGAAAACGTCACTCACGGCAACGAATGGGATCTCTATTCCGCCTCGATGGTCGAGACTTCGGCGCGCGTGCGGCGGGCGGTCGAGAAGCTCCGACCGGCTGAATTAATGAGCGCATTGGTCAGCCTGAAACGGCCCGGCTTCATGCGCGACCGGCTGGCGTCGCGCGACCTTGCCTTCATGGATCTAGGACTCTATTGGGAACACGATTGGACGGCGGATGGTCCGGTTTCACGCGCGAGTCGTGCGGCCTGGGAAGAATCGCTGGCCGCGGAAATTGAAACCTACGTCAATTCTCTGCACGCCGACGCAATGTTGCGTCTCGGCGGGCTGATTCAAAAGCCTGACGAAAACGCGCAACGCTTCTTCGTTCTGAATCCACTAGGCTGGCCGCGCACTGATTACGCCGACTTCGATTATCGCGGGGGCAAAGACATTCATGTCCGCGATGTGACCACGGGGCATGACGTGCCGCATCAGTTTATCAGTCTCAACGGCTTGCCTTCGTTACGCATTCTTGCCAGCGATGTGCCGTCGGCCGGTTACAAGACGTTTGAAATTCTTAATGGTTCCGGCGCTGCGCCGACCAATGCCGCCGCCAGCGTCAGCAGCGGCAATACTACTCTGGAAAACGCCCGCGTCAAAGTCGTTGTTGATCCCGATGGCGCAATTGCGAGCCTGATTGACAAATCGCAACCTGACACCGAACTTGCGGCGACCATTGACGGGCTGAAGCTAAACGATTTTGCGGCAAATGACACGTCCGGCAATGCCATCGTCTTGGAAAACAGCGGGCCGGTCTCGGTCACTCTGAAATGTGTGAGCGACGCCGGCCGTGCGCACACCACCCGCGTTACGCTCTTTCGCGATTCTGACCGCGTGGAGATTCGCAATGAGATCACCGAGAATTTTGCCGACGTGCGCCATTGGGCCTTCAGCTTTAATCTTGCCAATCCTGACGTCCACACAGAGGAACTCGGCTCGATCATTCATGACAAGAAAAAGTCCGACGGCGGCAACTATGCCGACACTCATGCCCGCTATGATTACGCCACGTTGAATCATTTCGCCGACATTACCGACGGATCGAACACGCGCGGTGTAACGCTGGCCAATGCCGATTGTGCGTTTGTTAAACTGGGCCACAGCATTTCTGACAAGCTCGACACGGCCACCCCCCAGCTCAACGTTCTGGCCGGCGGGCAAGTGGACGGTTCCTGGCTGGGCATTCGCGGTCAAAATGGTGCGACGTGGTTTTTACAGCGCTTCGCCCTGCATCCGCACGGCGCTTACGACCAGGTCGCGGCCATGAAGTTTGCGCTGGAGCATCAAAACCCGCTGGTGGCCGGCGCAATCATCGGCCTCACCAACAGTCCGTATCCCGCCGCCAACTATTCTTTGCTCAAGGTGAGCAATCCTTCCGTCCTGCTCTGGGCGCTGAAACCGCATGATGACGGCGTTGAGCATGGTCTGGTAGCGCGCCTGTGGAATTTATCCGACAACACAGCACGGGCTGAACTATCCCTCACGCCCGATCTTACCGAAGCTCATCGCACAACACATATTGAGACGGACATTGAAACTGTCCCGCTGACCGACACGGGTTTGCTGCCCACAAGCTTCGCCCGGCAGCAACTGCAGACTTACCGGCTTACATTAAAATGACCAACAAACAACAAATCAAAGACACAATTTCACCTATGCACCACAAATTACCAACCGTCATTGAAGGCAGTTACTTGAAAGATTTGCTCGCGCAGCCGGATGTGTTGCAACGAGTCGGCGCGAAACTCGCGGCGACCTCGCTTGACCGCACCTTGTCCGACGGCCTTTGGTCTGGGCGCATCCGCCGTGTGGTGCTGACAGGCATGGGCAGTTCATTGCACGCCAATTATCCGCTGCACCGTGCGTTGAGCAGCGCGGGTTTTACGTCGCATTGGGTGGAGACGGCGGAGCTATTGCTTGGTTTTGAGTCGTTCTATAAACCGGAAACTTTGCTGGTGACCGTTTCGCAATCAGGAGAAAGCGCGGAAATAGTCAGCCTCGCGCAAAGGGTAGGGAAGTTTGGCCATGTCATCGGCATCACTAACAACGAGCAGTCAAGCCTCGGTCGCGCTGCGAACACCCGGCTCACGTTGGAAGCGGGCGTTGAGTCCACAGTATCCTGCAAAACCTACGTTGCCACGCTTGCGGTGCTGCGCTGGCTGGGCGCGCAACTCATTAACGGCAATGCCGAAACGGTGTTGCCGGAATTGGCGCACGCTGAACGCGCCACGCATGACTACCTTGCCCGCTGGCGCGAACACGTTGCCGAATTGCTGCCGTTGCTGGATGGCGTGAGCAGCGTCTTCGTGACTGGCCGTGCAGACTCGCTCGCCACGGCGGGCACGGGCGGCTTGATTTTGAAGGAATCCACGCGCCAGCACGCTGAAGGCATGAGTGCGGCGGCGTTCCGGCACGGCCCGCTGGAGATGGCTGGAAAAAAAGTTATGGTGCTTATTTTTGAGGGCGACGAAACGACCGCACCCATGCATCGCCGGCTGGCGGAAGACATCATGCGTGGCGGCGGCAAGGTGGCGCTCATCGGAGCACACACCGACGGACTCAAGGTTTTCCAACTCCCTGCTGTGCCCGCCGCCATGCAGCCCATTGTTGAAATCCTGCCGGTGCAAATGCTTTCACTTGCGCTGGCCGCGCGCGATGGTTTTGAGGCTGGCCGATTTGAGCGCGCTTCGAAAATCACCAACGTCGCCTGATTAATAAGTTCAACCTATGAAAAAAACGATTTCACTCCAACCCGTCGCCATGACGCCGGCAGTCATGGCGGATCTTGAACAACGCAATCTCATCATCCGGCTTGGCGCGCACCGGCACGATCTGCCCTCACTGCCGGGACAGACACTGGACCGAGCCATTTATAAATCTGCCGAAAAGTATGGGCCGCACATGCTGATCTCAGTCACGGTCAACCGCGTGCCCTTCACCGATTTTGCAACGCACCCCGACAATGAGGATTTTATCATGCTCGGCGATTCTAATACCAAGCCGCTCTACCTCGTCATCGCGCTGATGCGCCGCCCCGAACTCGCGGCCAAAGTTGCCAGCGGAACAATTTCACCCGCCGACTTCGTCTGTCTCCACATTAAGTGGAACGATCCTGAAGTAAGTTTTTTCACCATGTTGGCCGACGTTCCGCATGGCGAGGCCATCACCGCCACCGAGGGCAGTTCGCCGACTTTTTATGTCACCGAAGGCCGCGATCTGCCAAACGACCTTTTCGATTTCGGCAGCTATGAACTCGCTGTAGCGCAAATTAAAACTTAAAAATTTCCATGACCACCGCATCTGATTCCCAAAAACCTTTGCTGCCGCCGTGGCTGCTTTACGCCATGACCGCCGCGACCTGCTGGGGCATCTGGGGCGTGCTGTCCAAAGGGCCAAGCCGCGAACTTTCAGGCTGGATGACGCAGATGCTCTTTACTTTCGCGCTCATCCCTTCCGTCATCGTCGCGTGTCTTTCCAAAAATCTGCGCACCGACACGAATAAAAAACTCGGATTGTTCTGGGGCTTCGTCTCCGGGTTGATCGCGGCGGCGGGTAATATATTCTTCTATCTCGCGCTGGAGGATGGCGCGGACACAGCCATCGCCGTGCCGCTGACGAATGTTTACCCTCTCGTCACGATCTTCCTCGCGTATTTCTGGTTCAAGGAACGGCTGAATTTAATCCAGTGCTTCGGCATCCTCCTCGCCGTCGTTGCCATTGTGCTGTTGAGCGGTGAGACGAAAGACCTCGGCCATCCGCTGGAGTTGCTGCGCCGCATCAGCCTCACACCGTGGATGCTCTACTCGCTGGCCGCGATGGTCTGCTGGGGCGTGTTCAGCGCGACGCAAAAAATTTCCACCAATCACGTCTCGGCGGAGATGTCTTATCTCGCGTGGTGCGCGGCATTCATCCCGATTGCGCTGTGGATTGTGGCGACGAAGCCGCTGAATTGGCACATGTCCGCCGCGATGTTCTGGTCGGGCATTGCCGCCGGTGCGCTGAACGGTTTTGGCGTGATCGCGGCGTTCGCGGCGTATCGTTATGATGGCAAAGCCGCAATTGTCACGACGCTCGCCGCCGCCGTGCAACCGCTCGTGACGGTAGTGCTGGCGCTGATTTTTCTCGGCGAACACGTCGGGCTGATTGAGGCTTCCGGCATTGTGGTTGCCATTTTTGCGGCAGTGGCACTTTCGCAGGAAACTAAAAAACCGGCTGCCCCATCGGTGAAAAATTAATTTCGCCTGGCCTAGTCTTGGATTTTTGGACTGTTCATTCGTGCTGGCGGATTCAGCACAACGTCTTGCGGCCGGCCTATCGCAGTTAGGGCAAACGGCAAAAATCGGCGCTTTGGCCAGATGGCCAATAGACGGGACATGCCAGGTTGGTAATAGTCGCCCGAACCAATGTGCCTCGATTTACCAGCCGCCCGGTCCGATTTTAACTCCGGCCGGACGGAACGTGTCTTGCTGGCTGCAAGAGCACGGAGAAATATGAATGATGAATTCTCGCTAACTGCAGCGCCGGGATTTTGCTTTCAACATAATAAATGAAACAGCAACGCAATTATGCCTGTCACCAATACGATCCGTTTGAGTGATCAAATCAACAAACCATATCTCGCCCTGCTGACCACCGTTGCCGCCTTGGGCGGTTTGCTGTTCGGTTTTGACATCGCCATCATCACCGGTGCGGGACCCTTCATCGAAATGCATTTTCACTTGGAAAACAGCCAGTTGGGACTGGGGTTTTCTTTCGCGTCTTTGCTCTTTGGCTGTATGTTTGGAGCGGCATTTGTTGGCAAGATAACCGACCTTTACGGGCGCAGAAAAATTCTTTTCTTTGTCGCGATTCTTTTCTTGCTGACTTCACTGATGACTGGAATGGCGGACAGCTTTGCCATGTTTGTGTTTGCCCGATTCGTCGGTGGACTGTCCGTGGGCGCGGCCTCAATGCTTTCGCCCATGTATGTGGCCGAGGTTGCGCCCGCCAGGATGCGGGGAGCACTGGTCTCGTTTTACCAGCTTTCAATCGTCTTCGGCATCTTGGTTTCCTATCTTATCAACTACCTCTTGCGGGACCTGGGAGAAAACAACTGGCGCTGGATGTTTTTTACCGGCGTGGCCCCGTCGGCCCTGTTTTTTATCCTGCTCTTTTTTGTGCCGGAGACGCCCCGGTTTTTGTTCCGCATGGGGCAGCATGAAAAATCCTACGGCATCCTGAAAAAAATTGGCGGCGAGACCATGGCCAACGCGGAAATAGCCGAGATCCGGGAAAGCCTGAAGGAAACCAAGGGCCGGTTTCGGGATTTGCTCAACAAGGAACACCGCACCATGACTTTGGTGGGCATGGCGCTGGCCATTCTGGTTCAAATAACCGGCATCAACGCCGTGGTGGACTACGCCCCAAAAATATTTATCACCGCCGGTTTTCACATGGATGCAGCCCTCTTTGGAACCTTTGGCCTGGGCGTGACCAACGTAGTCTGCACGTTCGTCTCGATATCTCTGATTGATAAAGTGGGGAGAAGAACCCTCTACATTGTCGGTTCGGCCGGGATGACGGCGACCTTGTTTATTCTCGCGGGCATGAGTTATGCCGACCATTTCAAAGGGATGTTTGTGCTTTTGGCGTGTGTTGTTTACCTCGCCTTCTTCATGAGCTGCATCGGGCCGGCATTCTGGACGCTCGTTTCTGAAATTTACCCCAATAAGATGCGTGGCAACGCCATGATCGTTCCTGTCGTGGTGCAGTGGTTTTTTAACGCATTAATGGTCTGGGTGTTTCCTGAAATGTTGCGGAGGTTTCAGACCGGAACCTTTGTGCTGATTGGCGTCATGGCTCTGGTGCAACTCGCTTTTTCAATCAAATGGCTGCCGGAAACCAAGGGCAAATCCCTGGAAGAGATCGAAGCCATGTGGAGCCAGCGTCACTAAAACACTCAAGCTGACGCCGCCCTGATTTTGGAGATTTTTATGAACTCAAAGAAACGCATCTTAAATCTGATCACCGGCAAACCGGTGGATCGTCCGCCTGCCATGCCCATAGTCTTTAGCCGTCCTAGCGGAGACGGCGAATATCCGTTATGGTAAATAATACTGTTCACCAACCACACAACTATGAATAACAATTCAAACCGCTTGATCAGCCGCCGCCAGTTTGTCGCCACCACGGCCATGGCTTCTTCCTTTTTGCTCGTGCCCCGTCATGTGGTGGCCGGTTCTGGCGAAGATGCGCCCAGCGCGAAATTGAACATCGCCGGCATTGGCATCGGTGGGATGGGTGCCAATAATCTTGTCAACCTGGCATCGCAGAACATTGTTGCGCTTTGCGATGTGGATCTCAACTACGCCGCCAAAACCATCGCCAAATATCCGGGCGCGAAAGTCTGGACCGACTACCGGGAGATGCTGGAGAAACAAAAAGACATTGATGCGGTTCTGATTGCCACGCCGGATCACACGCACGCTGTCATCGCGATGGCGGCGATCAAGGCCGGCAAACACGTTTATTGCCAGAAGCCGCTGTGCCACGATCTTTATGAGGCGCGCATGCTCACTCAGGCCGCTGCTGAATCCAAGGTCGCCACGCAGATGGGCATTCAAGGCCACAGCAGCGAAGGCTTCCGCCTCATCTGCGAATGGATTTGGGCCGGGGCCATTGGCGAAGTGCGGGAGGTGGATGCCTGGTGCTCGCTGACGTATTATCCGTGGGGTCACGCCTACTGGAGTTCCAAGTGGGGCGCGGCGCGACCAACCGATACGCCGCCATTGCCCGACAAACTCAACTGGGATCTTTGGCTGGGCCCGGCCCCGGAACATCCTTACCATCCGGCGTATCACCCGTCGGTGTGGCGTTGTTGGTGGGATTTCGGCAACGGCATGATGGGCGACCGCGGCGCGCATTCGCTGGACTCGGTGGTATCGTCACTCAAGCTCGGCCCGCCGACCAGCGTCGAGGCAACCTCATGCGGGTTGAATCCAGATACACATCCGCTGTCGGCGATTGTCACGTTTCAATTCCCCGCCCGCGAAGGACTGCCGCCGGTGAAGCTGACGTGGTATGAAGGCACGCGCCCGCCGCGTCCGCCGCAGCTTGAAGACGGCCACGATCTGCCGAATGAAGGCGGCGTGATTTTCAAAGGCAGCAAAGGCGCGTTGATGTGCGGCGTCTATGGCGACAGCCCGCGGCTGATTCCGGAGACGGCAATGCAAGCTTATCAGCGTCCGCCAAAAACTCTGCCCCGCATCAAAGGTTCGCACGAGATGGACTGGGTCAACGCCGCCAAGGCGGGCCGGCAACCGGGCGCGCATTTCGGCTACAGCGGACCGCTGACGGAGACATGCCTGCTTGGCAACATTGCCAAGCGCGTGGATGCCCGCATCGAGTGGGATGCCGCCAATCTGAAGATTACCAATCTGCCCGACGCGAACAAATATGTCCGCGCCGAATATCGTAAAGGCTGGACGCTGTAATCCGATGAAGCCTGTCCCCGATCCTTTCCGCGACTACCGCAAAGCCATCGGCATTCTCAAATGTGAATTCCAAGGCGAGAGCGTGCCGATGATTTTGCGCCACGAAGATGTGCGCCGGGCCGCGAAGGATTGGAAGACTTTCAGTTCGGATGCGCCGTTCCGCGTGCCTATTCCGTCCGAGGAAGATGTCCGGACAATGCGGCAGTTGCCCATTGAGACCAATCCCCCTGAACACACGGAGTATCGGGAAATCGTCGAGCCGTTTTTTCTGCGCGCCAAAAATCCCGCCGTCGTGGCCAAGATAGAGGCGCTGATTGACCGGATGTTAGTGGCCGCACTGGGCCGGGAATCCATCGAGGTGGTTCGCGAATTCGCGCTGCCCTTGCAGTCCCGCGCGCTCACCCATCTGCTCAACGTGCCCGAGGCGGAGGCAGAAACGTGGATCAGTTGGGGCACGCATGTTTTTCGCGACGGCGGCGACGGACAAAAGAAAGGCGCCGCTTTGGAAACCTATTTACAGCGGCAGTTCGACCAAGCGGCGGCGAATCCGGGCGAGGATTTTTTCAGCGCGCTGACCAAGGCTGCTTATCGCGGGCAGCGGCTCGCGCGGGAGGAAATGATGGGGTTTGCCAACCTGACCTTTGCCGGCGGACGCGATACGATCATCCACAGTATTTCCTCAGTGCTCGCCTACCTCGGCAAAAATCCAAAGGCGCTGGAGTTCCTGCGCCAAGACCCGCAGCGCATCGTCTTGGCCAGTGAGGAATTTTTCCGTGTCTTCATGCCGCTCACGCATATCGGCCGAGTGTGTCCGGTGGAAACAGATGTTCATGGCGTCACCGTCAAGCCTGGTGGCCGGGTGTCGCTGTGCTGGGCGTCGGCCAACCAAGATGAAGCCGTGTTTAATGCTCCGGACGAAGTGCGCCTCGACCGGAAGCCCAATCCGCATCTGTCTTTCGGTTTTGGCGCGCACCTCTGCCTCGGCGCACCGCACGCGCGGCTGCTACTACGCACGCTGCTTCAGAAATGCACCGAACGGGTCGCTGGCATCACGGTGCTGGCGGCGAAAGAGCGAGTTGAAAATGAGGCGAGCTACCAGCGCACGCTGGGCTACGAGTCCTTGACGGTCAAGCTATCACCGCTCTGACTTTTGAAAATTTTTATGAACTCAAGAGAACGCGTCCTAAATCTGATCGCCGGCAAACCGGTGGATCGTCCGCCGGCCATGCCCATCACCATGATGTGGGCTGCCGATTTGATCGGCGCGAAATATCACGACTACGCGACGTGCGCCGAAATTCAGGCCGCCGGTCAAATCGCCGCCGCGCGGCAGTTCGGATTCGATCACGTCTCAGTCATCTCCGATCCGTGCTGCGAGGCAGCTGATTTGGGCGCGGCGATTTTTTATCCGCCGGACGGCCCGCCCGCGATTATTGAAGAAAAGGCGTTGCTGGCGGACGCTGCCACGTTGAGTTCGTTGCGTGTTCCCGATCCGCATCGCGTGGGCAGTCGCATGGCCAATCGCATCGCCGCCGTTCGCTTGCTGCGCAAACAAATGGGAGACACGCATCTGATTGAAGGCTGGGTTGAAGACCCGTGCGCCGAGAGCGCCGATCTGCGCGGCATCAACACACTGATGATGGATTACTACGACGACACGGAATTCATCCATGCGCTCGCCGAATTCACGGTGAAGAACGCTTTAAAATTTGCCACTGCGCAAATCGAGGCCGGCGCGGACATCATCGGTCTGGGCGATGCTGCCGCCTCGCTGATCGGCCGCGAGCTTTACGATGAATTTGTTTTCCCCCACGAAAAGTGGCTCGTAGATGGCATTCACGCCGCCGGTGCCAAGGTCCGGCTGCACATCTGCGGACGCGCCATTCAATTGGCCGATGCGATTGCCAAGCTCGGGTGTGAGATTGTGGATTTGGATACCATGGTGGATTTGAAAGCGGCCCGCGCCGCGATGGGCGATCGTCAGGTCTTGCTCGGCAATGTTCACACCGTTAACGCGGTCAAGAACGGCACGGTGGATGATATGCGCCGTGAACTGGCTAAGTGCCGCGCCGACGCTGGGATCGCTTGGATCGCCGGTGCGGGCTGCGAATTGCCCCGCCATTCACCGGCAGAAAATGTGCGCTGCTTCGCCGAAGTTCTTTGAACCGGCCAGCGCTCCGCGCCGCCGCCGTTCAAACAAAAAGTCATGAGCAATCCTGTTCCCGTGAAAGAATCCGCGATCCGACCGCCGCAAATCGCGCTGCTGGCCTGCGACGTGTTTGAGCAGGAGATTGCGCTTCATGCGCGCGGCGCGAACCACATTGTGGAGACGCGTTTTTTCGAGATGGGTTTGCATGACCGGCCAGACCAGCTTCGCGCCACGTTGCAGGAAAATCTCGACGCCGTGGACGCGCGGACGGACATAGAAGCTGTTGTGCTGGCTTATGGTTTGTGCGGACTCGGTGTGGTGGGGTTGCGGCCGTTGCGCCACAAGCTGGTCATTCCGCGCGCGCATGACTGCATCACCGTGTTCATGGGCAGCAAGGAGGCTTACGCGAAACATCAGCGCCGCTGCCCGACGTGTTATTATTACACGCCCGGCTGGAATCGTGGGCGGCGCGTGCCCGGCCCGGAGAAGTTGGACGCAACGCGCGCCGACCTAGCGGCCAAGTTTGAACCGGACGATGTCGAGTTTCTCATCGAGACCGAGCGCGAAACCTGGGCCAGGCACGACACGGCCACTTATCTCGAACTCGGCACGGCGGACGCGGAGGCTGAAGCGGATTACGCGCGGAAGTGCGCCGACTGGCTGGGCTGGAAGTTCGAGCATTTACGTGGCGATCCGAAATTGCTGCGCGATTTGCTGTGGGGCAACTGGGATGCCAAACGCTTTCAAATCATTGAGCCGGGAATGCAACTGGGCCACGCACCGGATCAAACCATCATGCGCGCCGAACCGGTGACGACCAAACCTTCAGCCACATGAGTCACGCGGCAAATATCCAAGTCGAGTTGGAGTCTGGCGACCGCCGGGAGATTCTCGTTCTTCGCGACGGACGTTCATTGGCCGATGTGCTCGCGGCGCACGGGTTGCCGCTGAACACGCGCTGCGGCCAGCGCGGACTCTGTCGCGGCTGCGAAGTGGAACTGTGCGAAGGTTCGCTGCTGACGGACAATGGCACCGTCAGCGCACCCGCCACCGTCCAAGCCTGTCGGGTGCGGCTGACCGATGAGGCGCGCATCCACATTCCGGCGCGTTCGCGCATCGAGCATCGGCCGCAACTCGGCGAGACGTTTGAGATCGCCATTCCTTACGCGCATCAGCCGTTGTTTCCGTTTGTGCCCGGCGGGCGCGACACCGCGTTTGCCGTGGACGTGGGCACCACCACCGTAGTTGTGCTGCTCGTGGATCTTGTCACGGGCAAAATGTTGTCGCGGGCCGGCGCATTCAACGAACAAATCCGTTTTGGCGACAATGTCGTCACGCGCATCGAGGCCGCGCACAAATCGGAAAACCTCGCCGCCATGCAGTGCGCCATCGCGATGGAAACCATTCAGCCGCTCCTGCTGCGCGCCTGCGAGCGCGCCGGACGGTCACCGGAAAGAATTGCCGGTGGCGCGATTGCCGGGAATACCACGATGCTGCATTTGCTCGTGGGCGAAGACCCGACGCCGCTGGGCATCGCGCCGTTCAAGCCGCGCTTCATCGCTGGAAGAAAAGTTTTGGCGAAGGAAATCAATCTAGCTGCCGATGGTTTCGCGCCGGAGACGCCAATCCAACTTTTGCCCGGCATTGCGGCCTACATTGGCGCGGACATCACCGCCGGAGTTTTTGCGAGCGGCATGGTGTTCGATCCGACGCCGAGCCTGCTGGTGGACATCGGCACGAACGGCGAAATCGTTTTGCAGAGCGGCGGCAAACTGACCGCGTGCGCCACCGCCGCCGGGCCGGCGTTTGAAGGCTGCGGCTTGCGCTGCGGCACGCGGGCGCGCGACGGCGCGGTCAGCGACCTGCGGCTGACGCTCAATCCGTTTGAACTCGAAACCAAAACCATTGGCCACGTCCCGCTCGCGCGGGCGAACGGACTTTGCGGTTCGGCGTATGTGGATTTTCTGGCCACGGCGCGGAGCAGTGGCTTGCTCGGCGTGACGGGACGATTTGACTTGGCCGCGTGGGAAAAATTACCGGCGCAAAACCGCTTCACCGACGATGGCGAACGCGCATTGCGGCTGACGGAAACGAACGGCGCGGGCGCGTTGCGCATCAGCGAAGTGGATGTGGCGCTGCTGTTGCAGGCCAAGGCGGCGATTGGCGCGGGCATCGAAATCCTGCTGGAAACGGCGGGCATTCGCGCGGCGGATTTGGGGCGCGTCTATCTGGCGGGCGGTTTTGGAATGCACTTGAATGTCGCCCACGCCATCGCCATCGGCTTGCTGCCGGGCTTTCGCGAGGAGCAGGTGCGCGTGGTGGGCAACACGTCGCTGGCGGGCGCGTTACTGGCGCTGGTGGACCGCACCACGCTCGACGAAATGGAAAATCTCCGCACGCAGATGGAGGTCATCGAACTCAATCTCGCCGCCGATTTCGAGGATCGCTACATTGAGCACCTGATGTTGCCATGAATGATTTTCCCGCCATCCCGCTTTTAGAGCACCGGCCGTATGACCGGATTCGCGAATTATATTTGTTCGAAGAGCCGATGCTGATGGCGGCCATTCGGCGCGGCGACCGGGGCGAGGCCAGGCGCATCATCAACTACGTGCTCGTCCATATCTACAGTGCCGGCGAGGAGCGCAGCGATTTGTTGAAAGGTTTGCTGTTGGAGCTGGTGGTGATGATCTCGCGCGCAGCGGTCGAGGCGGGCGCAGTGCAATCCGAGGTGCTGGGCATGAACTTTCGCTTCCTAACCGAGTTGGCGAACATCAATGACGACGAAGATCTGGCCGCGTGGCTGCGCAAAACGCTGGAAAATGTGTTCTCAACGATTGAACGCCAGGAAGATTTCACGCCGCCACTGCTGGTGGGCAAGGCGCTGGATTTCATGCGGACGAATTTGCACCGTGACATTTCGCGGGACGAGACCGCGCGGCATGCAGGCATTTCGCCGAGTCATTTCTCGCGGCTGTTGAAAGAGCGCACAGGTCGGTCTTTCACGGAACTACTGCGGCAATGCCGGGTGGACCTTGCCTGCGATTTGCTGCGCAACACGGAGCAGACGCTGACGGAGATCACGGATAACTGCGGCTTCTGTGACCAGAGTTATTTCACGCGCGTGTTTCAAGATGTGAAAGGCGCGACCCCGAAGCAATTTCGCGACGGAGTGCGGTTGAGCCGGATCACCGACCTTACGAGGGTTGAGAAATGAACGAACCAATGGTTCCACGATGCATCATGCTGCCGCCGCCGGGCCGGCCTCGCTGGATGCCGCAAGATCCGGCATGTGCGGAACTGCTCTATTTGTCGTGGGGCGCGCGTTGGATGGGCGATCATCCGATTCCCCTGGCGATGCATGATGGCTGGGTTTATGCCTTGATTCTGGAAGGCGCACCCAGGCTCATGCTGCAAAAAGGTCAGCGCCCGACCAAGCGAGGTGACGTGTTTATTTTTCACCCGGACTGCGCCTTTGGCTGGCAGGATAAACCCAAGCGAGCGTCCCGGATGCTGACGTGGCTTTGGCGCAATCCCCCGACTCATTCCCGGTTGCTGGCCGCACCCGGTGATTGTTGGCATGTCCAGTTGAAGCAGCCACAGTTGCGCCAGTTGGTCGGCATCCACCAGCATTGCCTGCGCGATGTCGGCGTCATCGGCGAGACGGCGCTGCTTTCGTTGCGCCGTGCCCGGCTGGATTTGGACATCTGCCTCGCGAGTGCGCTGCGGCGCGTGGAACCGGTGAACGAACCGGCGCGCATGAGCATGGCGTTGCATTTTCTCCGGCATAATCCGGCGATCAAACAACCGGTGAAAAGTCTGTGCGAGCATTTCAATATCTCGCCCGCGACCCTCCGAAATCTTTTCCAGCGGCACTGCGGGCGCAGTCCGCAGGCGGTGGCGTTGGAAATTCGGATGAACTATGGGAAGGAGCGGCTGTTGCGTTCTGATGTCTCGGTGAAAGAGGTGGCTTACGAACTGGGCTATCGTCATGCGAACGATTTGAGCCGCGCGTATAAAAGTTATTTCGGTGCCACCGCCCGAATGGCGCGACCGCCTTCACGCCGGGCGAAGTAGCATCATCACCGGGCTGCAATGAAATGCTAGATATTCGCGCTTCACCCGTGATGGCGATGGCTCCACACTTTGCAAAAGCCACAAAAATTTATGCATGCGAAAACCACCACCTCGAATACGGGAATCAACCGCCGGCATTTTCTCAAGTCCGCCAGTGTGCTTGCCGCTGCGGCCACCGCCCCGATGATTTTGCCGCGCCGGTTGTTTGGCGCGGATGCTCCCTCCAAACGAATCACGGTCGCCATGATTGGCACCGGCCGCCAGGGCTTCGGACAAAACTTGCAAGGCGTCAATGTGGAAGGTGTGGGACGCATCCCGGGCATGATCGAGGTGCCGGGGGTTCAGATTGTCGCGGTGTGCGATGTGGATAGCTGGCGGCTGGGCAAGGCCAAGCAAGCTGTCAATGACTATTACGCCAAGAACACCGCGAGCGGCGCTTACAAAGGTTGCGACGCTTATGCTGACTTCCGCGACATCATCGCCCGCAAGGACATTGATGCCGTGATGATTTCCACCCCGGATTTCTGGCATGTGCCGATGGCAATCATGGCGGCGCAATCCGGGAAGCACGTCAGTTGTGAAAAACCTTTGAGCATGAGTGTGCGGCAGGGACGTCAGTTGGTGATGGCGATGGAGAAATATCGCGTCGTGAATCGCACCGACAGCGAATTCCGCTCGCTCCGGCCCCAGAACCACGCGGTGGAAATGGTGCGCAATGGACGCATCGGCAAACTGGAGAAGGTTGAAATCCAATTTCCGTCCGATCCCACTCCCGTCCCGGTCCAGCCCGACATGCCTGTGCCCAAGGAACTCGATTATGAAATGTGGTTGGGACCAGTGCCGGAAGTTCCATACACGGAAAAACGCGTGCATATGCCCTTCGACATTCTCAAGCGTCCGAATTGGATGCGTGTTGACAATTACGCGCAAGGCATGATCACCAACTGGGGCGCGCATTATTTTGATTTGGTTCAATGGGCCAATGACAGCGAGCATACGGGGCCCGTGGAAGTGGAAGGGCAAGGCGAATTTCCGAAGAGCCTTTGGAATACGATGATTAATTTCGAGGTGAACTATCACTACGCCAACGGGCTGGCGGTGACCTGCCGGCAGACGCCCACCAGCAAACCTTTCATCAAGTATATCGGCTCGGCAGGTTGGATTTTGCTTGAGGGTTATCCGGGTGCCATGAGTGCCAGCGATCCTGGACTGCTGACTTCCAAGCCTGGTGCCGGCGAACTGGATTTTTCGCAGACGCTTTCGGACAAGACGGATTTTATCGTGGCGATACAATCTAACGGGAAGACGCTTGAACCCATCGCGGTTGGCCATCGCGCCATTTCCATCTCCCAGATCGGGCTGATCGCGTGTCAGCTCGGAGAGAAGTTGAAGTGGAATCCCGAACAGGAATTGTTCGACGGCAACAATGCCGCCAACGCGCTGCTCGCCGCTCCTTTGGCTCGTAAACAATGGGCCATGTAAGACGAAGGCTTTGAACACCAACCCCAATTCCAATCGCATGAACATTTCCCATCCAATCTCCCGCCGCGCGTTTATCAAAACGACTGCCGTGACCGCCGCCGCTGTCGGCGTGCATCAGACGCTCCTCGCCGAACCGGTGCCTGCGAAACGCAAGGTGGTCGTCGGCGCGCATCCGTGGATTTACGCCGCGAAGTATCCCGCACCCTACGACTTTACGTCGGACTTGCCGCAGGTGTTTGCCGACTTCAGTTACGCAGGCGTGGACGGGGTTGAGTTGATGTCGGTGGTGCTCAAGCCGGACGACGCGGTGGCGCGCATCGGCGAGCTTTCACAGAAGCACAAGCTGCCGGTGATTGGCGCGTCGTTCAGCGGCGCCATGTGGGACAAGACGCAACAGCAAGCGGTGCTGGACAATGCCGAACAGGTCGTGACGCGCCTTGCGAAACTTGGCGGACGCACCCTAGGCACGTCGGTCGGTCAGCTCCGTGGCGAGGCGGCGAAATCACCCAAGACCCCCGAGCAACTCGACACACAGGCCGATTGTCTGCGGAAAATCATCGCACTCTGCAACCAGCACGGCGTGGTGCTCAACCTGCACAACCACACCTACGAGGTGGAAAACGGCCTGCACGATTTGAAGGGCACGCTGGCGCGCATCCCCGACGTGAAGCTCGGCCCCGACCTGAACTGGCTGATTCGCGGCGGCGTGGATCCGGTGGACTTCATCCGAACTTACGGGAAGCAGATCGTTTTCATGCATCTGCGCGACCAGAAAAAAGATGGCCGCTGGGTCGAGGCGATGGGCGAAGGCGACACGGATTTCGTCGCCATCGCGGCGGCGTTGCGTGAAATCAATTTTAGCGGCGACGCGGTCATTGAACTGGCGCACGAAAAAGATTTCAAGCCGACGCGCCCGTTCCGTGAGAGCGAGAAAATGAGCCGTGAATTTGTGCGCGTCACGTTCGGTTACTGACGGAACCGTTCGTTTCAAATCTCCCGGAAAAATAGAATAAACCCATGAACAAAATGTTTTGCATCCGGAAATTAATCTTCGCCGCCGCCCTGTTGATCCTTGCCGCCTCGGCGTTCGGCGCTCCCGAATTCTTCGTCTTCGACAACGGCGTGGGGCGGGGGACTTGGCCGCCGGAGGAGCAGTCCCGCACGCTCAAGCAGCTTGGCTACGATGGCATCAGCTACAACTATACCACCTCCAAGGATCTCGCGGCGTGGCAGAAAGTATTCAAAAAAGTGGGATTGAAAATCTACGCGTTGTATATTTTCACCTACTTGGACAAGCCGGAGCCGTTCGATCCCGATTTGAAGGAGGCGATCAAGCTGCTCAAAGGAACGGACACCGTGATCTGGATGACGGTGCGCACGCCGAGCGTCAAAACCGACGCATACGACACCAAAGCTGTGAAAGTAATTCAGGAGATTTGCGATCTCGCCGCCGCGCAAAACGTGCGCGTCGCGCTTTACGGACACGCAGGTTTTTACGTTGATAACTCCGCAGACTCGGCCCGCTTCGTGAAACTGGCCGACCGCCCCAATCTCAGCGCGACGATCAATCTCTGTCACGAATTCATGTCCGGTCACGGTGCCGAGCTTGATGAAACCGTGAAGGCCGTCGCGCCGCTGGCCGCGCTGGCTTCGATCAACGGCGTGGACTTGGCGAACACGAACTATATCGTGCGGCTCGATCAGAGCGACTTCGACCTGACGGCGTATTTGAAGAAGCTGCTCGCCGCCGGTTATCACGGCCCGATTGGCCTGCAATGCTACAACGTCAAAGGCGACGTTCGCACCAATCTTGCCGCCAACATCGCCACCTGGCGCAGGATTGCCGGACAGTTGAACGAGCAATCGCAATCCACGCCGCCGCAGAACATTCTTTCTGCCAAGGAAATCAAGGCGGGTTGGAAGCTGTTGTTTGACGGTCACACCGCCGATGGCTGGCGCGGCTTTCAAAAGGCTGGCTTTCCCAACCACGGCTGGACCGTGGAGAATGGCTGCCTGAAATGTCTCGGCCAACACGGCGGCGACATTATCACCACGACGATCCACACCAACTTCGAGTTTACGTGGGACTGGCGGCTGTCGTTTCAAGGCAACAGCGGCGCGAAGTATTTTGTGGACGAAAAACGTTCCAATGCACGCGGCGCGATTGCGCATGAATACCAGACGATTGACGACAAGAACTTCGACGCCGAGCCGCTGAACGAAAAAAAATACACCGGCACATGGTATGACGTGCTGCCCGCGAAAAACGCGCGGCCCAACCCAGTCGGCGAGTGGAACCAGTCGCGCCTGGTGGTGCGCGGCAATGAGGTCGAACACTGGCTGAACGGCAAGCGCGTGTTGAGTTATCGCATTGACAGCCCCGAGGCGGCGGCGGGCATTGCGAACAGCAAATTCAAGGATGTGGCTGGCTACGCAGACAAAATTCCGACGCCGATTCTGCTGCAGGATCACGAGACTATGGTGTGGTTTCGGAACATCAAACTGCGCGAGTTGCCGCCGCAGTGAACCGTTAATGTGGTTGAGATTGAATCAATGCTCGTGTCGCCATCACCGCCGCCGGATTCGCTGCCGTTGTCGGGAGGCCGCATGACGAACTTCCGCTGGACGGTCGTGGGGCTGCTCTTTTTCGCCATTACGATCAACTACATTGACCGAGCCGTGATGGGCGTGCTCAAGCCGATGCTCGACACCGCGCTGGGCTGGGATCAAAAAGATTACGGCTGGATGGTGACGGCGTTTCAGGCGGCCTACGCCGTGGGCTACGTATTTTCCGGGCGCTTGCTTGATCGGCTTGGTGTGAGGATTGGTTTCTTACTGCTAGTGCTGTTCTGGAGCCTCGCTGCGATGGCCCACGCGGCGGTGGCCACGGTGATCGGATTCAGCGTCGCGCGGGCGGCGCTCGGATTGGCAGAAGGCGGTGCTCTGCCTGCCGCCGTGAAGGCCGTGACGGAATGGTTTCCGCGCGAGCAACGCGCCTTTGCCACCGGCTTGTTCAACGCCGGCAGCCAAGTGGGCGCAGTGTGCTGTCCGCTGGTCGTGCCGCTGCTCGCGGCGCATTGGGGCTGGCAAGGAGCGTTCGTTGCCACGGGCGCGGTGGGATTGCTCTGGCTGATATTTTGGGCCTGGCTCTACCGTTCGCCGGAAAAGCATCCTTATGTTTCCGCATCGGAACTCGCCTACATCCGCAAAGATCCGCCGGATTCGACTGAGCGAATTCCATGGGTATCGCTTTTATGCCGGCGGCAGACTTGGGCCTTCATGGCGGGCATGATGGCGTCGTCACCCATCTGGTGGTTTTATATTTTCTGGGTGCCCGATTTTCTAAACAAGCGGTTTGGTCTCGGCCTCACACAAAGTAGTTTGCCGCTGGTGGTCATCTTCTTCGCCGCGAGTTTCGGTGGCATTTTCGGCGGTTGGCTTTCTTCGGCTCTGATCAAGCGCGGCTGGTCGGTGAACGCCGCGCGCAAACTCGTGCTGCTGGCGTGTTCGCTGTGCATCATTCCCGTGTTCGCGACGCCGCTCGTCCCGGTCGCGCATGTGTGGTGGGCCGTGGCGCTGGTGGCGGTGGCGGCGGCGGCGCACTGTGGCTACGCGGCAAATCTCTTCACGCTCGTCAGCGACACGGTGCCGAAGCAGGCGGTGAGTTCCGTGGTGGGGATCGGTGGCATGGCCGGCTCGATTGCCGGGATGATCTTCGCCCAGATCGTCTCGCGCGTTTTGCAGGCGACGCAGAATAATTACTTTGTCCCGTTCGCCATCGCGGCCACAACCTATTCGCTCGCGCTGCTGCTCATCCATCTGCTGTTGCCGAAACTGGAGCCGATGACCATCAACCAATTAAAGCCTGCCCCATGACCCCAAGAGAAAGACTGCTCATCACCCTGCGCGGCGGCATTGCGGATCGTGTGCCGGTCGCGCCGTTTGTGCAGGAAGAATACCTGGCGTTTTATTACCCGCACAAAAAGTCCGTGGACCGGGTGATTGACGCGACCGAACTGGCCAACGAACTCGACTTCGACCTGATGGCCAAGCATCGCGGGCTAGAACCGCCGCATTGGTTTCGCCGGAGTCGTCCGGGCTGGGAACTGCGCCACTCGTCTTCGATGAGCGACGGCATGGAGCGTCGCCGGCTCGAAATCGTCACGCCGAAGCGCACCTTCGTGAAAGAAGAAGCTCGGCCTTATGCCGGTGCCGGTTCGGCGGGCGGTGCGTTCATGCCGACGAAACATTTGTTGAGCGACCGCGCGGAGATAGAAAGTTTTTTTGAAATAGCCCCACCACTCGCAGACGAAGATCGCCGCGACATGCGCGAAACCGTTGCGACTTGGAAAAAAGTTCTCGGCGAGCGCGGCGTCCTCGCGCCGTGGGGATTCGCCGGTGTTTTCAATTTTGCGGCGGAGTTGATCGGCATGGAGAACCTCTATGTCGCGCCTTACGAGGAAGAGGAACTTTACGCTTACATGATGGGACACATTGCCGATGCGACGTGCGAATACAACCAGGCGCTTGTCGAGGCCGGTGCGGATTGCATCAGTATTCAGGGTCACATGGCGGGCGGCCGGACCACCGGCTCGGATTTCTTCCGCGAGTTTGTGCAGCCCTACGAAAAACAGTTGCTCAACGCGATTCACGCGGCGGGCGGGTTCGGCGTTTATCACAACTGCGGTTTCGCCCGCGCGCTGTATGAGAATTATCGCGAACTCGGTATGAGCGTCTGGGAAACGGTCTCTGAACAACCGCGCGGCGACAATCGTCTGGCCGAGGCGAAGGAAATTCTCGGCGGCAGCATTTGTTTGCTCGGGAATCTGGATCAGGTGAATTTTCTGAAAACTGCCACGCCGAGCGAAGTGGACGCCCGGACGCGCGAGACTGTTCGCGCCGGCAAACCGGGCGGGCGCTACATTTTTTCCACCTCCGACTATCTCGAAATCGGCACGCCGCGCGAAAACGTCGTGGCGATGATTGAGGCGGCGAAGGACGAAGGTCGTTATTAATAGAGCGAACTATGAATGAGACGAACACAATCCGTTTGAGCGATTACAGCTTGGTCGGCAAAGACACCGCGCTGGCCATTGAGAAAGGTCTGGCGGAGGCGACGTGGTATGCCTCGCCCGTGCCGAGACAAACTTTGCGCAAACTGCTGGAGCGCAAAGACGGCCCCGCGCTGCGCGATACCTTCATCTGGTTTGCGTTGATCATTGGCTCGGGCGTTTGCGGCTTCATGCTTTGGGGAACCTGGTGGGCCATCATTCCGTTTGCGATTTACGGAATTCTCTACGCGTCCACGTCCGATTCCCGCTGGCACGAATCCAGCCACGGCACTGCGTTCAAGACCGACTGGATGAACAACGCGCTTTACGAAGTCGCTTCGTTCATGGTGGTGCGGGAATCCGTGCCGTGGCGCTGGAGTCACACGCGCCATCACAGCGACACCATCATCGTGGGCCGCGATCCCGAAATCGCCGTGCCGCGTCCGCCCAATTTGTTTGCGATGTTCATCAAGCTCTTCGGCCTGAAACAAATTCCCGCCTATTTCCGCAACGTATTGATTCATTGCGCGGGACAGCTCACACCGGAAGAGAAGACTTACATCCCAGAATCGGAGTATGGCAAAATTTTCATCCGGGCGCGCATCTACGTTTTTATTTACGCGGGCGTCATCGCCCTGGCAATTGGAACTCACAGCATCCTGCCGCTCATGTTCATCGGTCTGCCGCCGCTTTATGGAACGTGGCTGATGCTCGTCTATGGCACTACGCAACATGCCGGTCTCGCTGAAAACGTGCTGGATCACCGATTGAATTGCCGGACGGTTTACATGGACCCCATCAACCGGTTTCTCTACTGGAACATGAACTACCATGTGGAGCATCATATGTTTCCGATGGTGCCCTATCATGCCCTGCCGAGACTCCATGCGCTCATAAAGGCTGATTGTCCGCCGCCGTATAAAGGGATTATTGATGCGTGGCGTGAAATCATTCCCGCTGTGCTGCGACAGGTGAAAGACCCTGCCTATTTCGTCAAGCGCAAGCTCCCCACGCCAACCATCCGTGCCGACGCGCCGCCGACATCGCACATTTTCACCGCGAAAGGTCAGCCCATGAACGGCTGGGTCGAAGTTTGCGTCAGCCATTTCTTGAAATCGGAAGACGTCATCCGCTTTGATCACGAGCAAAAAACTTACGCCATCTACCGCACGGCAGATGGCGCGCTCCACGCGACCGACGGCATCTGCACCCACGGTAACACTCATCTCGTCGATGGTTTGGTGAAGGGCAAGCTCATCGAATGTCCCAAGCACAACGGGCGCTTCGACATCACCGACAGTTCGCCGCAGCGCCAGCCGGTCTGCGTGGCGCTCAAGACTTACAAGACCCGCGAGCACGACGGGAAAATTTTCCTCGACCTCACTTCCGCCGGTGGCTGCGGTCTGAAGCAACCAACTACGACTTACAAATTTCGCGTGGTGAGCAACGAGAACGTTGCCACATTCATCAAGGAACTGGTGTTGGAACCCGAACCCGGCTCGCCGCTGCCGGCCTATCAGCCCGGTGATTACATGCAGCTCGACATTCCGGCGTATGGCGAAATCTCGTTCAGTGACATTGCCGTAAAGCCGCCATTCGCCGATGTCTGGAAGACGCAACACGTTTTTGATTTCCGGTCCGAGAACCCCGCCGCCATCCGCCGTAACTACTCGCTGGCCACGAACCCGGCCACGGACAAGCAGCTTCGTTTCAACGTCCGCATCACCACTCCGCCGCGCGGGCAGGATTGTCCGGCGGGTGCCGGCTCGGCGTTTGTCCACCGGCTCAAACCTGGCGACCAGGTCACGGCCATCGGGCCGTTCGGCACCTTTCACATCAAACCGGGCGAAGCGGAAATGGTCTATGTCGGAGGCGGGGCGGGCATGGCTCCGCTGCGTTCGCATTTGTCGCACCTGTTTGAAACGCTGAAGACCGGACGACGTGTGAGCTTCTGGTATGGCGCCCGTTCGCAGCAGGAAGTTTTTTACCGGGATTATTTCGCTGGCCTGGCGAAACAATTTCCGAATTTCAGTTTTCATCTGGCGCTATCCGAGCCGCAGCCGGGCGACAACTGGACTGGCTTCACGGGATACATCCACGAAGTTTTGGAACAGGAATATTTGAAGCCTCACGCCAATCCGGTCGGCGTGGAATACTACCTGTGCGGCCCGCCGATGATGGTCAAGGCGACCACGGAAATGCTCAATCGCATTGGCGTTCCCGAATCGCAAATCGCTTTCGATGAGTTTTGATATCGCCTGAGCCCTCTGGCATTTTTAATTTTGCAAATGACCCGCATGAAACTTCAACTCGTTCGTCATCTTTGGGGCGTCAATCAAGCCCACGGTTTGTCCCATTACCTGCCGCGCTGGCGGCAGGTCGGCTATGAAGCGGTGGAGGTCTCGTTGCGCAAAGTGCCCGACCGCGCCGTCTTTCTGCGATTCCTCAAGGACAGCGGCCTGCCGTGGATTCCGCAAATCTTCAGCCGCGATTTTGTGCCCGGCGGCACCGTGCGCGAGCATCTGGATTCGTTGCAGCAACAGATCGAGGAATGTCTCGACGCGAAAGCGCGCTGATTCACGCCGCGCCATCTAGTCGCAAATTTCCGCCAAGTCAGCGACGGGTGCCTGGGTGAACGGCAGCAAGTGAAGATAAGGCGCGGGGCCGAACTCCGGCGTCAGTGTCACCACGGCCATTCCCCGCTGCTTCTGCGATGACCAGATTGTTTCCCACCATTTTTCGTGGGCGGCGAGATGACGCGCCCATTCGGGCGCGCGAGGATCGGACACTTGCGGCCCTTCCTCATAGCCTACGCGGGCATGGAGATGATGGCAATGGTCGGCGGCCAGTTGGATGATTTCGCCGCAGTCGTCCAGCAGCCGCTCCGCCACGCACACCCAATGACTAAAGTCACAGGTCAGTTTCAAAGTTGGAAAGCGTTCGAGAATCGGCTGCGTCGTCCATGGGTTTCCAAAGTAACGGAGGCGGTGCGTCTCATGCGCGATGACCACGCCAAAACGCGTTTCCATTTCCAGCATGGCTCCATAAAATTCCTCCGCTTGTGCCAGACTCCAGGTGTCAGAACCGCTGTGCGCGTTGAAAAATAACGGCTTTCCGAGCTTCCCTGACGCGGATCAGCGGCTTGGATCGCTTCTTGTAGAAAGCAGTTAACTTGAAATCCTGGCGGAACGGATCGCACGGCTCATAGCGGCGAGATGTTCTGGCGTGGTGCCGCAGCAGCCGCCGACAATGCGCACCCCGATGGCCAGCAGCCGGGCGGCGGTCGCGGCCATTTCTTCCGGCGTGGCGTCGTAAACGGTGCGGCCACTTTCGGTGCGTGGCGAACCAGCATTGGGTTGGACGATTACGATTGAGTTGCCAGCAGCCTCGGCCAGATTCTCCATCCGATTGCTGGTGTGTAGTCTCAAGTTTGACATTCTCAGATCACAATTAATGCGAACTTTTTAGAAAACTTCGCGCATCGGCTAGCTGATACGCTTTAACTGCTTTTTGACCTCCCCAGCCAAGTCTCTTTTATCAATCCTGAAATCGTCCCATTTGTTGCCATCTTCCTTATTTTTTCCTGATACAAAATGTAGCAGCCCATTTTTATCCTTGGGGGCTTTTTGGATAAAAGCTGGGGCAGGCACGAACCAGACAAAGTCGTGAATATCTCCCTTTGCTGTATCAAACAAACAGAATACGAAAGCCATGGAATGATTATCCCCAGCAGATTGTTCTTTAACAGAAGCAGTGAATGGTTGACTGAAATCATCGCCGAACCTGCTTTTTACCTGGATGTAGAGTGATTTTAATATTCCTTTTTCTTTTACGATTAAGTCTATTCCCTCATCGTCTGCTTTCGGAATGTAGCACCAGGTTTGCCCCATAGAGGGTGATGAGTTCGGCAACACGCGCCTCAACGATGTTTCCTTTCTGAACTCCTGAAATTCTTCGCAACCACCGCCTTGAAACCGTCCGTCTTTCATGGCGTCGTGGGCGGATTACCAGGTTCCGGAGGTTTTTCTTTGAAGCTCGGGGCCTGCTCTTTTAGCGACCACATTTCCTTTGAGCTCATCTTTCGATAGCCGGCACTGCGATAGCGAGACGACTTCCGTTCCCGCAACGTCCAACCATCGCTGGCGATTTTGTCCTTCATCTCCTGCAACACCTTGATCGCTTCGGCCCCACGTTCGCCGTATTGGCCTAGTTCCAGAATGGTCTTGTCCCGCACCGCCAGGGCTTCATTCATTTGGCCTTGATCCATCTTCTTGGTGACGTCTGCCGCGACAGCACCCGCCTTTTGCAGACTGATCCACGGGACGACGACGCTGTTGACGACCACTTCTGCCGGATCTTGCGTCGCCTGAATCCTCATCTGCTGGGTCAGGGTCCGCGAAACCACGCCTTGTTCCAAAATTTCGTCCCACAAAATCTCGACGCTCAGCAATAGTTCGCCTTTGAGGTTAAATGGTGGTTTGCCGTTGATGAGCGGCAAGGCCAACGCCTGAACACCGAAACATATAATCCGTTCCTCTTCGCTGACTAGGTCGCCGATGGCAAATTCCATCCGGCCATCCGGCAGGGCCAGCGCCGGATATTCGCCGAGCAGGGAATATTTCTCGCAGAAATCCAGTGTTTGAATCCGCAAGCGCAGGTTCTGAAGGGCGAGTTTCTGCAAACCCTCCAGTTCAGAAGCAAAAATGGCTGGCAACGTCTCGGGTGAATCGGCGTCATAAAACTGGCCGTTGGTCGCCCGCGCCAGTTCGGCCATGAGATCCTCGTTATACTGGTCTCCAAACCCAAGGCAGGAAGTCCGGACGCCGTCCTGTTCCATACCGGCCACGACCACCTGTTGCACAGCGGCCGGTTCAACAATGCCGCGATTGAGTTGGCCATCGCTCAACAGCAGCAGCCGGCGGGTCGTGCCGGCCTCAGCTTTGCGCAATTCGTCCCGGCCCAGCATCCAGCCGCCGGTAAGATTCGTGCTGCCACCATCGGCAATGCGGTCGATGATGTCATAAAATGACTGCTTGTAAGTGGCCGGTTGCAGCGGAATGACGGTTCGAGCCTCGTCATCAAAGATGACGAGACCGAACCGGTCACCCGGCCGGAGGTTGCGCACGGCAACCTTTGCTGCCTCCCTGGCATGAGCGAGTGGTGGGCCGGCCATTGATTCGCTCCGATCCAGCACCGCACAAAACGCCGCCGGCTTGGGCCGGGGTTTTCCCACCACATCGGCCTCAAAGCGGATCGCAAAATGGACCGGCCGCGCCTGATTCGCGAGAATCGTTGGATAATCGAGGAAGAATTCAGTTTTCATGTGAACAGAATAAACCCGGGGGTATGACAAATATGGTCATAGCCGAAATGGGAGAGCGATTATTTTAATGCTGTGCAACGGGCTTGCCGGTAAATTTCTGGCGAACAGTTTATGAGCGATTGCCAGTTTCCATCAGGTCAATGGTTTGGGTTTTATACCTATGCCGGCCATGCACGGAGGTTTTTGATGGATCTGGTTTTGGAATTTAAAAACGGAATCATCTCCGGGGAAGGTGCCGATGGGGTCGGCCTGTTTGTGATTTCTGGATCGTATTCCACCAGCAGCGGCGAGTGTTCTTGGATCAAGCAATACGTGGGATGCCATGCCGTAAATTACCGGGGGTTTCGGGAAGCCAAGGGAATCTGGGGCACCTGGCATATTGGCGTTGGGAAAGGCGGCTTCAATATTTGGCCGCTGGCCGAAGGCGAACCGCTCGCGGCGGTTGAAGAAGAGCAATCGACCAGCCATGCCCAGCCTGCCACGGCGCGGACATCGTGAGCTGTTTCTACTCGCGCAGCTTTGAATCCATGATGATGGTCACCGGGCCATCGTTGATCAGACCAACCTGCATGTCCGCCCCAAACTCTCCGGTCTGGATAGGTTTTCCCAGATCACCGCTTAGTTTGTCAATAAACGCCTGGTAGAGGGGAATGGCAATCTCCGGCCTGGCGGATCGGCTATACGAGGGGCGATTTCCTTTGCGGGTGCTGGCGAATAGAGTGAACTGGCTGATCAGCAAAATCCCGGCACCAACCTCCTGCACCGAACGGTTCATGACGCCCTGATCGTCGGGGAACACGCGCAGGCGGATAATTTTGCCGCTGAGCCATTCAATGTCTTCGGGCGTATCCGCCTCTTCAATGGCCAGCAGCACCAACAATCCACTTTCGATCGCGCCTTTGACGGTGCCATCAATGGTAACGCTGGCCTGGCTGACTCGCTGTATCACCGCTCGCATATGCCAGTTTATAGGTTTAACCGCCGGGAGTGGGAAGTTAAAAAAGCGTCTGGGTTTGACATGCCATGTCAGACGGTGCACAAATGGGGAAATCAAAGTAAAACACCAGCCGGTTGAAAAGTCGCCTCACCCGGTCTGAGCCGGAGCAGGTTGAGGAGATAAATTGAAAAAATGCCGCGATCGCGATGACCATCCGGTAACGGAAATTCACATGCCGCGCGCAACGCCCAGAAGTCCGGCTGATCTTTGTCTGTCGGATTGATTTTTTCCAGCCTCTGCACCAGCGGGTTCAGCAACCAATCCACTTCTGATTGCGGCATGGTCATGACCCGTTCATAAAGTGCGCGGAGCAATCCCGCGCGCACCGAAGGATTACCTTCTGCCGCCGTCAAACGCTCGGGGAAATCAGCTGGCATCAATAATTGTAATTCTTGCACTGTTTTCATCATGCCGGCGATTTCTTCCAGCGGGCGAAAGCCATGCAGCATCCAGAAGTCCGTAAGCGCCACATGGACTTCCGGTTTGTGATTCCGATCCTTATAATTGCGGGTGGCGGCCGTGAACGAAACCCTTGCCCGCTCCTCACGCTCAAACCCGGCTTCCGCCTGTGCCAGCGTCGGGTGCGCCTGAATGGACAGCATTTTGCGCGCATCCAGAATTTTGAAAAGATACGGCAGCCGGTTCTGAAATCGCTTCGCGACGGCTTCGCCCAAAATGTCCTTGGGCGCACAGGCGATAAATTTGTCCAAGTCAGTTGTAAGACCGTATATTTGCACCAACGAAGGTCCGTTGGCATGGCTGCCCATCCAAAGTTCCGCACATGGCTTTGGCGAAGGGTGCAGCTGGTTCAATAATTTTGGTATGAAATCAAAGCCGCCCCAGTCGTAGTGTTGCACAGTGCCATGCAATTTGAGAAGTCCGGGGATTTTCATGTTGCCATTAAAATTATTGCGCGACGGCCAATTCCAGTTTGCGCAGAATTCCATCCGGCTCGGCTACGGCCATCTGCGTGATGAAATCAGCGCGTGTCTGCAGGTCCGCTACGGCGTAAATTCGCAGCTCATCCGCGTTGCCGGAAGGACGAACATGTGCCACGTCACCATTTGAAAAATAGATACGAATGCCGTCGGTATAATTCAGCCGGATGATGCGCCCAAAACCCAGCCCGGCGTTGAAGAAAAATTCCAGTTCAGCTCGAATGCCAATCAGTCGGAACACGGTGGCGCCATTTAGATTTGAATCTTTGCTGGTTAATTCGGGACGGTCGCCGATAAAAGCAATTTCCTTATTAAAATCATTGCCTGGCGAAAATCGCGCGAGGATGCGCTGGCTGATGGCGCGTGGAAAGTTTTTCAACGGCGCCGCCCGGCTGAATCGCTTGGGTAGAGCATCGAATGATGCCGCCACCGTCACGTTTTCTGCTTTGGCGCGCAATAGGACAGCGAGAATCGGAAGAAACGCATCACGAGTCGGTAATTCACGAAGCGTGAGGCCGGCACACGTCAGCGTTGAACCAAGCAAAAATCCGCCATTTGCTTCCCAGCCGCAGACAATTTTTCGCCCCTTGTCTCGAGCCGCTTGCATACCGGCAATTACATAGGGTGAACCAATCCGCGTTTTCGGCTCGACGAAGTTTTTAAGAGTCCCGAGATCCACCGCATCATTACAACTGATTGGCACCACCACCGCGTCCGCTTGAAGATAATCAGCTACAATCATACCAACCAGATCGCCACCAAAAAACCTCACGCGACAGGGAACATCTGAACCCGGACCATCCGCTGGGTCAACCGCTAGAATCAAAGGCCAATCACTATCGCCATCCGTGGAAACCACTGCGTCAAATTTTCCATGTTCTTTCCAAGCGGCTATGGCAAGCGCCTCGATGACTTTTAACTGTTGCTCGTCAATTGCCTCGGTGTCGATCGGAACAAAAGTCTCGCTGCGCCCGGCGGTGATAACCTCGGCGCCGAAGCGACGCAATAGCTCTGCCAGCAAATCGCGGCCGACGGCGGAATGTTGATAGACCAAAAGCTTCATTCCTCGCAAGGTTTGCCCGGCAAAGAAACTGGAATAGCGATTCAGATAAGCCTCCGCCGCATCAGGAATTGCAGGAGTCAACTCGCAAGATCCGTCACGGAACATCCCGGAAGAATTGAATAATGATTCGGCCAACGGCTGTGCGTAAAATCGGGCACGGACCCGTTCAACCAGAGTCTGAATCGGGGCTTCATCGCGTTTGAGCAGTTCGCCGTGCGCGGTATTGGTCTTATAACCATTCCGATCGAACGGAATGTGACTGCCGGTGATCATCATGCTGCCTTTGCCTGATTCAAAGGCATAACTGGCCAGCGCCGGCGTGGGAATCCGGCCCAAAAACACCGGCTTCATACCACTGTCAGCGATGGCTTGTGCAATCGCCTGAGCCAGCCCACCGCGTTCAACCCGTTCATTCAAAACACCGGCGGAACTTGGCCGCAAATCACAGGCGAAATAAAATGACTCTCCGCGCACAATGCCGCCTTCGGTTCGAGGCAGCGACTGGAGATATTCCAATTCGGCGAGGGCGTTGATGTAAACCTCCAATTGCGTCAAATCGGCCACCAACCCCCGCCGTCCGCTCGTGCCAAATTTTAAAGGCACGGGTTCGTAATTCAAGCTGGCGCGCAAAGTATTGGAACCTTCACTCATATTTGCGGATTAAATGACTGCTTCGCCAAATTTCTGTCCGGCGAGTTTATGCAATTCCTTGATGTTTTCAGCCTGATCAGCCCGGCATACCAAAGTCGCATCTGGCGTATGAACAATGATTAAATCTTCGCAGCCGAGCGTGGCAATCAAGTGCTTTGAGTCGCTGGAAGCCACTAACGTGCGCTGGGTGCGGTGAAGCAAATATCGGGCGGCTCCCAAGGCATTTCCGCTTTCATCGTGCGGACAGGTTTCGGCAAACGCGTTCCATGAGCCAACGTCCACCCACTTCAGCGGCATCGGCACAGCCAGAACCTTAACCTGCGGATCGCGCGACGCCGGCTCCATCACCGCGAAGTCCACGCTGATTTTTTTCAAGCCGGGATAGACCTCCGCTAGCACCTGCTGTTGCTTAGACGAGCCCCAAGCTTCCGCAATCCGCATCAGACCACCGTAAATTTCCGGCTCATAACGGCGGATGCAATCAAGCAACGTTGCCGCCCGCCAGACAAACATGCCGCTGTTCCAAAGATATTTATCCGCTCCAGCCACAAAAAACTGTTCTGCCGTGGGCGCGTCCGGTTTTTCGCGAAAACGCTCCACTACGCGCGCCGTGCCGCTGACGGTCTCGCCCAGTTGAAGATAACCGTAAGCCGTGGACGCAGCCGTGGGTGCAATCCCAAACGTGACGAGCGCATTCGGATGCTGTTCGGCCAGCGCGAAACCTTGCCCAAACAATTCGCGAAACTTTTCGACCGGCTCGATGATATGATCGGCTGTGCAAACTCCCATGACCGCCTCCGGGTCGGTCTTTTGCAGAACCGCAGCGCAGAACCCCAGCGCGTTAACCGTGTCGCGCCCCATCGGTTCGCCAAGATATTGATTACCCGACAAACTCAGGCTGCGGCGAATGATAACCCGGTGATTCTCGCCCGCGCAAACACAGCGATGGTTCGCTGGCACAACTTCCTTCAGCCGATCATAGGCCTGTTGCAAAAGCGTCTGGCCGTCGGCCAATGGCAACAATTGTTTAGGTAAAGCTGAGCGGCTCCACGGCCAAAGCCGCGTCCCTGATCCACCCGCAAGTATAATGGCATGTCGCATAAATTTATTTTTAGTTGCTCGTGTTGGACGCGGTAACCGGCCGCAAATTTTCGCCGGTTATTTTGAGCGCGCAGGTCAGGTCGCTGACTTTTTTACCCGGCAAGCCGGTTTTAAGCATTGTTCAGTTGAGTTGTTAGAAGCCGCGCAAATCGGTGCTGCTGCGTTTCTGGAGTCCCGGCGCGGGCGTGCGTTTGAGGACGAGATATTCCATGCCCATCCCCGCGCAATATTCACGCTTGCCGCCCTTGTCCCCATCCTCGTTGACGACGTAAATATCCGGTTTCAACCGGCGGATTTCCGGGTCGGCATCCACCCAACCCGAGCCGGTGGTGATCAGCGCCTGTTTGACGTATTTAATCGAACCGACCACATAGCGCCGCTCCTCCTGCGACAAGAGCGGATGCCCCTCGCCTTTGAGTAAACGCACATTCGCGTCGCTGCCCAGACAAACGTATAAGTCGCCGTAAGCGGAAGCCTCTTCCGTGAAGCGCACATGGCCGGAATGAAACCAATCGTAGCAGCCGGTGGCGACGATTTTTTTCTGACCCGGAGCAGAGGGCATCGGCGGAGGTTCCGGAAAACCTTTGAGCTCGCCCGCCGCGAAAACGCGACGCGTAATTTTGTTCACGGTGGCAAATTGTTCGCGGGCTGAATCGGCGGTGGTTTCACAATCCGCCCAGATATCCACTGGCAAATTTTCCGGCAGCGAATCGAAACGGGTTGAACCATCGGCTTCAACAACCCGGCTGACATAGCGCACGGCATTGAGAAAATACCGCCGTTCGACCAACGGAAACTTAGGTGGTCTGCCGGAAACTTTTTCCAGCTCCGCGTCCGGCCAGAGCAGCACGGTTAGTTCTCCCAATTTCGCGGCTTCTTCAAGGAAGCGAAGGTCGCGCGCCTTGATGTCATCAAATCCGCCGGAAACAATCACCTGTTTGGAAATACTCATTTTATGGAGACACGAACATTAACTTTGAAGGCACCCGGCACCGGTTTTTCCGAAACCACGATCAGATAGCCGCCACCGCAGCCGGAATACATCGCACCGGGATACTGCGCTTGATAGGCCTTGAGAATCGGCATCAAATCCACCCGTAAAGCCGGATGCCGGACGACGTGCGGCAGCAATGTCTCCCAGCATTTCATATTCAAATTGAACGACGCCCCGAGCTTTTTCACGTTCATCTTCACGATGGCGTCATAACAATCTTTGCCCGACTGGCCGAGTTTCGCGATCCATGCAGGTTTTAGGTTTTTGACGCCGAGCGGTGAGTAGCCATCCGGACGCGGCTCGACAGGAATCAAATGCAAAACATTGCTCAACCATTTTGCAACGCGCGGCGAGTTGCACGATTCGATGTGCGAGGTGAACACGCCGCCTTGAACCTTGAAATCATAGTCCAGCCGGTTCACGCCGGGATAAATCAGCCCGATCATGTCCTGCGAACCGCTCGGTTCCGCATTGCCTTTGTTTTCGGCGTCGTAAAGTTCGCGCACCAGCTCGTCGAGCGGGCGATTGGGCAATTTGCCCTTCCACAGCTTCATGGCGATGGCACGCGTGCCGCTGGCGACGCCGCTGCGATCCATCGGTCGGAAGTCTGGCTCGATCTGCACCACGACCATCGAGCCGGGCGGCTTGGAGTTGTGCCGGGAGATGAATGGCTGGTCGATCCAACCGCCGGCGAGTTGCAGGCGGTTGGGAATCGAGCCGAGAAGTTTTTCGACGGGCGAATTATTCATGAAATTGCCGCGACAGCTCAAAGCAGCCGCGAAAAAAAATTCCCGACCGGGTTTTAGACCGGCCGGGAATTAGAGTTCATCAGCCTATGCCCACGCGTTCACCAGCTTTGCGTTTCTTATATTGCTGTTTGATCCACGCGTAGGTTTCCGCGAGGCCCTTGTCGAGCTTCGTGTCCGGCTCCCACTTGAGCGTTTTCTTGATGAAGGTATTATCCGAATTACGGCCGGCCACACCTTGCGGCGCGTTGAGATCGTATTTGCGGCTCATCTTCACGCCGGCGATTTTTTCAATCTTGGTCAGCAGCGTGTTGATGGAAACCATTTCGCTCGACCCCAGGTTGATCGGCGTCGCAATCAGGTCATCGCTGTGCATGATCTTGTCAATGCCAACCACACAATCGTCAATATACATAAAACTGCGGGTCTGGTCGCCATTGCCCCAGATGGTGATATCCTTCTTGCCAGTCTCGATGGCTTCGATGACTTTGCGGCAGAGAGCGGCAGGTGCCTTTTCGCGGCCGCCATCCCAAGTGCCATGCGGTCCATAAACATTATGGAAGCGGGCAATCGCCGTCTTCATGCCGCGTTCGTGCCAATATTCCTCGCAAAACTGCTCGGAGATCAGCTTCTCCCACCCATATCCGCGTTCGGACATCGCTGGATAGGCATCGGATTCCTTGAGCGCACGGACGTTTGGATCCTGTTGGAGCAGTGTATTGTAGGCACAGGCTGAACTGGAGAAGAAGTAACGGCGCGCACCCGCCCGGTAGGCAGCCTCGACCATGTTGGTGTTGATGAGAATGGAACGCAGACACTCGACGCGGAAACGCTCGATGAAACCCATCCCCCCCATGTCGGCAGCAAGGTTATAGACTTCCACCGCACCTTCGCAAACGCGCTTGCAGTTGTCCTCGTTGCTCACGTCGAGGCAGAGATTCTCAACGCCGGGGACGTGCAGATACCACTCGTAGAGCGGCTTCTTGTCCACGGCGCGAATCTTGGTGAAGCCCTTCTTTTTGAAATAGAGGGCGAGGTTGCCGGCAATGAATCCACCCGCGCCAGTGATGACGATTAAATCATCCTTTTTTAACGGCGCGTCCTTTTCTACGACTCTTTTTTTATCTTGCATAAATGTTGTTGTTATTAGTTTAAGCATGCCGACCTTTGGCATTTCAATATGAACATGATTAAGCTAGCTGCATAAACCACTTTCTGGAATGGCTATAATTGTCCGATATATGGATAATGTTGACTGCGCACTGCAATATCGGTGTAATCATTTGAATTTTGCTCGCTTGTTAAACCACGCTTGAGGTCATTCATTCAAAATTGCGCCGCCGCAATCCAACTTCAGCAGCATCGCCCACTTCTCGAAAGGCTCCCACCGGCTTTCGTCCGCACACATCCCATCATTTCTTGCCGGCAACGGCGTGCCTGATGCTTGCAGTGAGTGATTCTGGCATTGGGTCGTGAAATTGTGTGAGCCAGAGGTAAACCACATGAATGCAGACCCTGTTGCCACGAAATACAAACGCTGCGACGCAGCTTGACCGACACTTCAAATTTACAGCCGGTCTTTAGGTTCAATTTTGCGATAATTTTAACTTTGCCGTTTTCTTAAACCTCGAAAAATAAGGGGAATCCGCAAATCTGTAGCAGGTTTGCGGCAGAAAAACACCCCGTTTTATGGGGTTTTATGGGTTTCCATGGGGGTTTTGTCCTATATTGAAAGGTGCGAGGCGAAATAAAAAACCCCTTGTATTCACAAGGGGTTTAATGTTTTCAAGTGGTTGCGGGGGCTGGATTTGAACCAACGACCTTCAGGTTATGAGCCTGACCGATTTGTCGCAATTGCCCTTATTTTCTTGATTTATTCCTCGTTTTAGGCGATTGTGTTTGTGGTTGTGTTTGTTTTGGCGTGCCGGATGTTCGTGACATTTCACAGAGTTCTGGATGTTGCAAGGCCTGCCGCCAAATCACAACCGCAAACTGAAAGGAACAATTATGCCACTTGAGTTTCG
>Ga0182030_10003027_pt1 | contig 35845 bp, 26 predicted proteins | sample 812S3MmetaG_FD_121299 | JGI IMG/M metagenome (GOLD analysis project Ga0182030, IMG submission 121299) | Permafrost microbial communities from Stordalen Mire, Sweden - 812S3M metaG (Illumina Assembly) | ecosystem: Environmental > Terrestrial > Soil > Wetlands > Permafrost | place: Sweden...
CACGCCTGAAGCGCGACACGCCTGAAGCGCGACTTGTCCTCAGGCGGCGGCAATGACCTTGTGTTGACTGACATTGCCGCCGTCGCCACTCTTCAGTTTGCGGAACACAGCGACCGACAGGATCGTGAATCCACCCAGCGCCAGGAAGGCCAGGTGGATGCCGTGAATCAGTTCCGTCGGGATTGATCGAACACCCTCGGGAATGAAGAACGCGGTCGACAGTCCCGCGGCTGCCACGCCGAAGCTCAGCGACATCTGCTGCGCGGTACTGGCAATCGAGCTCGCATTGCTGGTCTGCTCCTCGCTGATGTCGGAGTAGACCAGCGTATTCATGCTGGTGTACTGCAGCGAAGTGAAGGCGCCGTAGCAGAATGCCTGCACTGCGATCAGCCAGATCGGCGTACCGAGTCCGACGGTCGCGAACAACAGCAACAGCAGCCCGAGCATGATGGTGTTCGAGATAAGCACGCCGCGATAACCGACGCGCGTCAGGATGCGCCGCAGCAGAATTTTCGTGCTCATGGCCGCCAGCGCCTGCGGCATGATTAGCAGTCCGGACTGGATCGGCGTGAGGCCCAGGCCGATCTGGTAGAGCAACGGCAGCAGGAAAGGTACTCCGCCGATGCCGATGCGGGTGAAGAAGCTGCCGCTGACCGCGGCGGCAAAGGTGCGAATGCGAAACAGCCCCAGCTGCAGCAGCGGATGCCGTGTGTGCTTTGCGTGCAGACCGTAGCCGGCGATCAACAGCAGCGACAGCGCCAGCAGTCCGAGAATCTCTACCACCCCGAGAGAGTGTTCGCCGAAGATCTCCAGCACGTACGACAGAAGTGCAACGCCCGAACCGAACAGGATCAGGCCGACTATATCGAGCGGCCTGGTATGGGACTGGCGATAGTCAGGCAAGTGCAGGTACACCAGCAGCAGACCGACCAGCCCGATCGGGATATTGACGAAGAATATCGCTCGCCAGTGCAGGTAGCCGACGATCAGGCCGCCGGCGATCGGTCCAAGCATCGGACCCACCAGCGCCGGTATCGCGACGAAGCTCATGGCCGCAATCAACTCGGATTTGGCAAAGGTGCGCACCAGCGTGAGTCTTCCCACCGGTACCATCATGGCTCCGCCGCAGCCCTGCAGGATACGCGATGCCACCAGCAGGTGAATGTTGCCCGACAGGCCGCACAGGCACGATCCGAGAGTGAACAACCCGATCGCGGATGCAAACACGCGGCGCGTGCCGAAGCGGTCCGCCATCCAGCCGCTGATCGGAATGAACACTGCGAGACTGAGTGTGTAGCTGGCCAGCACCGACTTCATGTTCAACGGCGCCACGTTGAGGGCACTGGAGATCACCGGCACCGCGGTGTTCAGGATCGTGGTGTCCAGCGACTCCATGAAGAACGCCACCGCGACCAGCCACGGCAGCAGCCGCTTGCTCGAATCCGAGGGCAGTGCCGCCGGGCTGGTGGGCACCCTGGCGGGCTTCGTCTGCTTCTGCGCCATGGCGAAGGTGCGGCCGCGAATCGGGGGCGGACGCTATTTCGGCGCTGGTCCCTGGCTGACGCGCACCAGGTCGTCGGGGCGTATCCATTTGCGGAATGCCGCCTGGACATCACCGGGCGCAAGCTCGACATAGCGGCGCGCGGCTACAATCGGCTCATCGAGCGGCAGGTCCAGATCGCGCCGATGAATGAAACCAAGCGCGATATCGTCGATACTGGCTTCGCTCAACGGGATGCGCCGCAGCAGCATCGCCTTGACACGAAGCAGTTCTTCCTCGCCGACCGGCTGTGACTGCATCGTCTTCAGGTCGCGCACCACGATGTCCTGTGCCTTGACGACGTTCTGCGGATCGCAGGCATAGCGCACCAGGTAGACGCCGCGCGATCGGCCGACCTGCAGTTCGGAGCCGACCGAGTACACCAGGCCCGCATCTTTTCTCAGATCGATGCTGAAGCGCGTCGAATAGAAGCCGCCGCCGAGCACCGTGCTGCCGAGCTCCAGTGCATAGTAATCCGGGTTGCTGCGGGTCAGGCCAAGATTGTGCGCCAGCACCACGTCATCCTGAATGCGACTGTCATCCGGCACCGCGATCAGCGCCCCGTGATTCGCCGGCACCGACGGCAGGTCGACTTGCGGCGTCGGGCCAGCGGTGCTCCAGTCGCCGAAATACTTGCCGATGGTGGCCTGGGCCTGCTGCGGGGTTACCTTTCCGACCACGACGATGGTCGCAAGATCCGGGCGGAAGGTCTGGTGGAAGTAGTCCCGCACCTGATCCATGCCGAGCGAGCGCACGGTCTCCGGAGTGGCCTCGCGCAGGCTCGGATCGTCCTTGGGGAACAGCGTCTCGCGCAGCGCATGCTGCGCCAGATGCCCGGGACTGCGGTTGCGGGCGCCGACCACCTGCGACAGCTGGGTGCGCAACACGTCCAGCGCCTGCGGCGGCAGCGCCGGGTGCAGCTGATTGTCCGCCAGCAGCTCGACCCCACGGTCAAAGTCCTGGCTCAGCACCTGCAGTGAGAATTCAGCTCCGGCGCGCTCGCGGGCGCCGATCGCGTCGAGCGCCTGCTCGAAAGCAATGCGGTCCAGTCGCTCGCTGCCGTAGGGCAGCAGTAGATCGAGCAGCTGCGATACTCCCTGCCGCTCAGGTGGCGCTTCGACCTCGGGCCGGTTCCTGATATAGCCGTAGACGCTGACGGTATCGCTGACGTCCTCGGGCTGCACGATCAGGGTCAGCCCGTTGGCGAGCGTGCTGACCTGCGGATGGGTGGTGGAGTCAGGCACCGCCAGGCGGTTGAGATCCGACTGTGCCCAATCCGGCAACGGCGTCGGCGTGGCCTCCCCGAGCGCGATGTTCTCGGGGCCGCCGAAGCCGCCGCTCGTGGCCACCGGCCGGCCCGAGCCACGCGGCACCATGACGGCAGTCACCGCATGATCGAGATCCAGGTACTTGCGCGCGACTCGATTGACGTCGTCCACGGTAACCTTTTCAATACGCGTCAGGTCGTCTTCGGGCGAGTTCAAGCCGTACAGCGCAACGGCATCGGCCCAAACCGCTGCGGAGCCTTCGATCGAATTCTTCTGGAATTCGGCTTCACTGCGCTCATGCACCTTGGCGGCCTCGACCAGTTCCGGCGGCACGCCATCGTGCGCGACCCGCTTGAGGATGGCGCGTACATCGGCCTCCAGAGCCTTGCGATCCGCCTCGGAGGTAAAGGAAACCGCGGCATACGCCAGCCCGGCCTGCGGCAGCGGATCGAGCGAGAATTCCGCATTGATCGCCTTGCCCTGCGGTACCAGGCCGTACAGATCGAAGCGATGACTGCTCAGCACGTCCGACAGCAGCTCCAATGCCGGGAAGTCCGGGCTGTTAAGGCCAGGCGTGCGCACCGCGATCATCTGCGTGCCGACCGGACTATCGGTGGCGACGCTGAACGATTGCGCGCGCACCGGACGCAGGCGCAGCTGCGGCCGCGCCGGCAACGGTTTGGTCCTGATGGTGCCGAACAGCTCGCGTACCTGGCGCAGTGCCGACTCGAGCTCGACGTCGCCGACGACGATCAGCACCGCATTGTTTGGCGCATACCAGCTGTCGTGAAAGCTCTTGAGCATCGCCGCGCTGGTTTTTTCAAAAGATGCGTGGGTGCCGAGCGCGTCATGCGCGTATACGGTGCCGCCGAACATGATGGAACGGATCTTCGAGTATAGGATGTAGCCTGGATTGGACAGGTCCTGGGCGACCTCCTGCTCGATGGCACCGCGCTCCTTGTCCCAGCTCTGCGTGGTGGCGAGCACCGCCTGCATGCGCAGCGCCTCAATGTGCAGTGCCACGTCCAGGTCCTCGGACGGTACCGTGAACAGATATTGCGTTACGCTCTCGCGCGTGTTGGCGTTGAAATCCCCACCCATCACGGCGCTGATGTTGGCGAGCTGCTCGGTGCTGAGTCCGGGGCTGCCGCGGAACATCATGTGCTCCTGGGCGTGTGCCATTCCGGGGAAACCCGCGGGTGCTTCATCGGACCCCACCAGGTAGTTGATCGATGTGGCTACGACCGGTGCGAGCTGGTTGCGGACGATGATCACGCGCAGGCCGTTGTCCAGCGTCGCGCGCAGTACGTTCGGATCGGCCGCCGCGCTGGCGGGCGACGGGGATGGGGCTACCGGCCCGGCATGGCAGAGCGCTGCGAACGGCAGCGACAAACCTGCGGCCAGCAGACAGCGGGCGAGATGCAACTGGAGGGTTTTCATCAGGGCGCGATCATAACCGATCGGGGACTGCGGCCCGACGGGTTGAGCAAGCGGTAACAAAGTCAAATCCAGGCAGCGCGGTCAGCCAAATGACCGCTGCCGCGTTGAAGTGGCGGTGGTGCAGCGGAACCGGAACGGCAGCGGTAGGTCAGATAAGTTCTGGAGGTACACGTGAACAGGACCTTTGCAGCAAGCAGGATCGTGGCAGTCCTGGGACTAGGCTTGAGTGCACTTATGGCGGGCCCTGCGATGGCTGCCTACGGCTATGGCTACGGTTACGACAACGGAGCCTACGACTCCAACGGCTTCTATATCGGCGCCAACGTCGGTGAGATTTTTTACAAGGAACAGGGGCTCCCCAGCATGAGCCCCGGGGTTGCCTACCTGAACAGCGGCTGGCAGTTCAATCCGTATGTGGCGCTGGAAGGGCGAGTCGGCGGCGGATTTGTCGGCGATAACTTCAGGTACTTCCACGTCGACGTGCCGCTGGTGTACGGTGGCTACGTGAAGGGTATGTTGCCGGTGTCGCCTTGGTTCTCTGCCTATGCGATCGCCGGTGTCGGCGGGTTGCAGCTGCATCGCAATTATCCGGACTTCAATTCCAACAATGCCGGTTTCTCGGCCGGCGTCGGCGGTGAGTTCACCTTCTATGGCGGCGTGAGGGTGCACGCTGAATGGGCCCACCTCGATAGCGGCACCAACGACGGCTATAACTACTCGGTAGACCAGTTGTCCTTCGGCATGAGCTGGCTGCTATAGCACGCCTGGCCGGTTGGCATCGTTTTCGCATCTATATACATGCGGTCCTTCGGGATCGCTGGCCGATGCCCGCCGACGGAACTGATGGGCGCCAAACTGTGATGCGTTCGACGCAAAAGCACAGCGACCCAGGCGCCAAGACAGCTCCACTGGCAGCAATTTGCCGGCAACCGATTGCCGCACGGCAGCCGAATGCCTCACTTAATTGATAGGAAACGGTATGACACCTGCAACCATCAACCGTGCCGCCTTGTGGGCAAATCAGGTTTCAGCGCTCAGCGCGCAACGTGCGGCACGGGCGCTGGCTGCCGCCTCGGCTGGCAGCAGCGCATCCGCCAGCGCCGCAGCGGCCGGCGGCAGCGGCGACCTGTTCGCCGACCTGATATCCAGCTTGAGCCAGGGTGGCGTGACGCTGCCCAGTACCGGCGCTGCGACGGCTACGGCGGCTACGACTGCTACGACGGCTGGCGCGACGACCGGTACCGTCAGCCGCGCCCAGATTGCACAGGATGTGCAGACTCTTTCCCAGTCATTGTCCGCTGCACTGGCAGCGAACCGCGCCGCCACGCCGCAGGGCGGCGCCGCTACGGCAGCTACATCGGCCAGCACAGCGTCTGGCTCGACGGCACCGCTCGGGCACGCTCGCGTCCACGGCCATGGCCATGGCGGCAAGCACGAGAACATCCAATCTCTGATCGACGAGCTCAATGCCAGCAGCGCCACCGCCGCCGCCGGCACATCGGGCACCGCCGCCAGCGGCACGGTCGCCAACCTCAACAGCGCATTCAGCAAGCTGATGACTGATCTCGGCGTCACTGGCGCGAACAGCACTGGCAGCAGCGCCAGCTACGCAACAGCAGTCTCGACCCAGAATTCGAGCCCGCCGCTGCGCGGCCTGCTGCAGACCTTGATGCACCATATTCAGCAACAGGGTTCGTTCGCCGCATCGGCCGGCAATCTGGTGCACACAGTCGCCTGACGTCCAAGGCCTGGCCACGGGCGCGGGCCCATCACTGGCGTTCGAAGATCGCGTAAACTGAGCTTCCGCTGCGGAGCGCGGCGGCAGCAGCTGCAGCGCTACGCATAAAATTAACCCAATTAAATCATCTAACTATGCAATTCATCAGCTTTCGTTATAAGGATCAGATAGCCGCCGGCCTGGTGCTCCGGGAGGGGATCCTCCATCTGGCCGCCGCTGCCAAGGCGGCCGGCGAGACCGTCGACCTGTCGTCGATGCTGGCTATCATCCGCGGCGAGGCGCCGGCCATCGAAGCCTGCGAACGGCTGGCCGCTGCCGCTGCGAACGGCAGCGCCGCACTACTGCCAGTGGCGCAGGTGCAGAAACTGGCGCCGATTCCGCAGCCGGTGCGTAATGTGTTCTGCGTCGGCCGCAATTACGTCGATCATGTGAAGGAAGGTGCGGCGGCGATGAGCATCGACCTGAAGCTGCCCGTGGTGCCGCAGTTCTTCACCAAAGCGACTCTTACCGTGATTGGTCCGGGTGCGGACGTGCGGCTGGATCGAAAGCTGACCCAGAAACTCGACTATGAAGTCGAGCTCGCGGTTATCATCGGCCGCGGCGGCCGTGACATCGCCGCCGCGCAAGCCTACGAGCATGTGTTTGGCTATAGCGTGGCCAACGACGTCACCGCGCGCGATCTGCAGCGCCGGCACGATCAATGGTTCAAGGGCAAGTCGCTCGACACCACTCTGCCGCTGGGGCCATGCATCGTATCGAGTGACGAAATAGGCGATCCGAAGGCGCTGGAGCTTACCCTCACCGTCAATGGCCAGGAGCGGCAGCGCGCGCGCGTGCAGCAGATGATCTTCGATATTCCGACCATCATTGCCTCGCTGTCCGCAGGACTGACGTTACTGCCCGGGGATATCATTGCCACCGGAACGCCATCCGGCGTCGGCTTCGCGATGACGCCGCCGCATTTCCTGCGCGATGGCGACGAGATGCTGGCACGCATAGATCGCATCGGCGAATTGCGCAACCGCGTGGTGGAGGTCTAAATCGCGAACGTCCCGAATACGCCCCCGTAGCTCAGTGGATAGAGCGACCGCCTCCTAAGCGGTAGGTCGTCGGTTCAACTCCGGCCGGGGGCGCCAAAGCCTCCTGGTCAGCCTGTATCAGTGACCGGAGTGTGAGCAACAGAGGCGATCAGGCTAAAGGGGGTGTCATCCAAATCGGTAGCACACCACAGTTCGCTTACAGGTTGGTGGTAGCGCTAAAGCGACTGTTGTTGCGGCGCCACGGGATCGAATGTATGTTAGCAGGCACAAGGCCCCCAGCCGACCTATGTCGGACGATGGGGGAAAAAAATGAGTTTGTGGAAGATCAGGGGGAATTATGAGATTTCGATCGGTAAGGCGGCTGGGGCTGGTGTGCGCCATCGCGACGCCGTTGAGTGCCTTTGCGCAGTCTGCTCCCGGGGCAGGTTCGTCGGCCGCGGCGCAAGCAGGGGGGAGCGATACGCTCGAGGAGATCGTCGTCACGTCCGAGCGCCGCCTGAGCGACGTGCAGAAGACGGCCACCTCGATCAGCGTGCGCGGCGGCGCGGACATGCAAAGTCAAGGCCGCTTCTCGCTCGCGCAGATTCTCGAGGACGTTCCTGGCGTGGTGGGAGGGGCTGCGACCGGCACGGGTAGTTCGGCCGGCAGCGGAAACGATACCGCCGGCTCCGGGGTGACGATTCGCGGCATTCAGTCGAATGCCCCGGCTGGCGGCAGTGTCACCAGTGTTGCGCCGGCTACGGCCGTGTACGTCGACGGCGTATACGAAGGGATAGGCTCTGACTACGACATCGACCGCGTCGAGGTCCTGCGCGGTCCACAGGGGACACTGTACGGCCGCAGCGCCACCGCAGGTCTGGTGGCCACGCACACCTTTGATCCGGATCTGGGCCACCTTGGCGGCAATGCGGCGGTAGAGTTCGGCAATTATGCGCTGCAGCACTACACCGCTGTTGCGAACGTACCGCTGGTCGACGATGTGCTCGGAATTCGCGTTGCAGGCAACCGCTACGAGCGCAATGGTTATGACTCGGCTCCTGGCGGGGAGCTGGCCACCACCGATGGCAGGGTAAAGGTGCTTTTCAAGCCCAACGACCAGCTGTCCGTGCTGCTCGCTGCCGCGCTGCAGAACAACCAGACGCATACGGGCGGAGTGACGATCAACCAGGAGTTGCCGAATGGGCAGTCTGCGCCGAATGTCTACCAGTACACGCCAACACCGGTTTCACCAGGCCACAACGATTTCCGCCAATACTGGGCGCTGATCAATTGGGACCTCGGTCCGGCGACCCTGACCTATCAACCCGCCTATCGCACCTGGACGTCCCAGTCGATTCAGGAGGCCCGTAGCACCTTCTTGAACTTCAACCAGACGATCAATACGCCCAAGGACAATTTCCTTACCAATGAGCTGCGCTTGGCTTCTAATCCGGGCTCCAAGCTCGTCTGGCAGGTTGGGACGCTTTTCTACAGAAATGATCTGTCGAATAGCGACTTGGTCGCGGCCTATCCGATCGGCTTGGTGCTATTCAACTCAGTGACGCACCAGAAGGAGGCCACCGCCTTCGGCCTGTTTGGTGAGGCGACCTATCCCCTGACTGACGCCTGGCGTGTCACCGAAGGCGTGCGGTATGACAACACCCGGGTTGGGGTCAATCAGGACTACACTTCGATCACGGGGGTTACCCAGTCGTTGGCTGGAGACGCCGGCATTCGGCGCTTCAACAACATCACCTATAGGGTTCGCCTCGAGCACGATATCACCGCACAGAACATGGTCTATGGCTCGGTGTCGACCGGCGTCTCTCCGGGAGACGTGACCGCCGCCACAGGCAGCACAGGCAACCCCATCGTGCTCGAGCTGAAGGCCGAGACGCTGACGGCCTACGAGTTCGGCTCCAAGAATCGTTTTCTGAACGACAGTTTGCAGGTCAACGGCGCGATCTATTACTACGACTATGGCAGCTACCAGACCGCCGGCGTCAACATAACGCCGCAGAATCCGGCGGATCCGACGTTTGCCACGATCGCCTCGCCGGTGCAGAGCTACGGCACTGAGCTGGAAGTTCTCTATAAGGTCACGACCTACGATCGCGTCGGTATCAGTCTCGCCTGTACGAACGCCTACTACACCGATAAGAATGGCACCGTCATCTACACGGACAGCAGCGGCGTGCCTATCACGTTCTCGCGGTTCTACGCTCGCGACAAGATCCCCGGAGTCGCGCCGTTCACGTCCAACGTCTCTTACGACCACAGCGTACCCCTGCCCGGGGGCTCGATGCTCACGCTGCACGGCGATGCGCGCTGGCACTCACCGTACGATGGCTCGGCGGTAACACCGCCGCAGCTGGCGATCGGGGCATATCCCTACATGCGGGTCACGAGTGGATGGGTCGGTGATCTCAACGCCACCTGGCTCTCGGTCGGTGGAAATTATTCAGTGACCGGCTACGTGCGCAATGTCGCGGACAATCGATACAAGATTGCTGGCCTGGTCAACGGCGAGACCACGCTGTCGGCAGGGGCTTCCCTCTATGACCCGCGCACGTATGGTGCCGTTCTCAGCGTCCACTTCTGACAGTAATCTTCTGACAGTTATTAGGGCAATTCATCATCAGCTATTCAAAGCACGGTTGAGTCGGGAATCCGAGGGCAAGAAGAATTTCGGCCGACTCCAGAGTCCAGCCTTCTCTTCGCGACGGCTGCCCGCGGTCACGAAGCCGGTCTGCAACGCGAGCATGAGAATCCAGAGCATGACTGGCGCTGCCGCGTGGGGCTAAAACGATTGGCCATTGCCGTGCACCTTGGTGTCCTCAGTCCAGTTTCCTGAGAGGGCGCCGTTCGGGTTGGCATTGGGGTCGTTGGTCTGGAACCATTGCGTCTGATTTCCGACGGTACTGGACCAGGTGTGACTGTACGAGTTTGAGACTTTTGCCACGCCCCCCTGGCCGACCACGGTCTGCTGGTCGAGTGCGTAATCGACCCAGTCGGAGGCTGCCGTGGTGCGCGCGTTCATCGCAGCGTTGGCGCTGCTCATGGAGCTGCGGAACGAGGACTCCTGCTGCGCCATGAAGGCTTCGTGATTGCGCTGCGAGGTGGCCATGAAGTCATCGAACTGCTTCTTCAGCATCGCCTGGCTGGCCTGCTCCTGATGGCTGAGGCGCGCCTGGTCCTCGCGGGCCCGCTGCGCCAGCGTCTGCTGCACGCGCTGCAGCCAGGCGTCCTCGTGTGGTGTCTTGACCAGATCATGGGCATCGACCACAGCGCACAGGGCATCGAGCTTACCCTTGGGAGCGCGTTCGACATCCACATGCGCGGAGCAGCCGCCGCCATTGGTGTCAGGTCCGCTATCGGCAATACGGCATTCCACGTAGGCGCGCAAACGCTGCTCGATGATAAAGGTGCCGTTGACGGTCTCGACTCGCACGGCGGCCGCGTCGGCAGAGCCACGGATGTTGGGAGCAATGTGGTTCATGTTTTGGGCGACGGCAGCGACACGTTGCTGGTACGGCGCGCCGACAGCCATCGGCCCTACGACGTGCATGCCGTTGCGGGCGATCATCTCGACATAATGCTTCAGGAAGTCTTCCGCCGACATGCGGCCGGTATAAGGCACGCAGCCATTCACCGCGTGGAAACCCTTGAAGCTCGGATGAAACGTCCAGTTGAAGGCCGGCAGCAGGCGCATCTCCGTCAATCCGTCGGGGGAATAGGCGCGAAATACGGGCATGGGGATGCGGCTGCATTCGGGCCCGGGCATGACCGTGCCATCAAACTTCCAGCCAACGGGAATGGTGATGTTGAAGGCCTTGATGCCGTAGGCGGGGTCAACGATGGAAACAGTGGCCAGCGACTGGGCGCCGGCCGGGAAGGCGCAAACACAGGCAACGGTCAAGACCAGCAGGCTGGGGCGGAGAGGCGGCAGGCGCGAAGTGATCATGATTCTTCACTAAACTTGCGGAATGAATAATGAATGAGCGCATGCGATAAGGCATTAGGAGCGAGCGCCTGTCAAGGGCGATGCGGATCCGACTCATCGGGATGCAGCGGACGCGCGCGGCAGGATTCCTAATCGGCCAACGAGTTGAATAGGATGATGCCCCAGGCAATTGACGCGTGAGTGCCGCATTCATGGCCACCACATCAGATCACTACAATAGTCACCTCGGCCGCATCTATTCGTGGATGGTGGGAGACATCGAGGCAGCGTTGGCGCGCAGCGCCGCTGAGCTGGATGCAATTGGCCTGCCTGCCGTGCCCAACGGAACGGCGCTGGATCTTGGAGCGGGCATTGGGCTGCACGCCCTGCCGCTGGCGCGGCGAGGATATTCCGTCACGGCTGTCGATAGCTGTCAGCAGCTGCTGGACGAGCTGAGATCGAGGTCCGGAGCGCTGCCAATCGCAACTGTCACAGCTGACATCCTCGCCTTTCCCGGGTTGCTGCAGCGTCCGGCCGACATCATTTTGTGCATGGGCGATACCCTCACCCACTTGCCGGATGTTGCCTCGGTGGAACTGCTGTTGGCCAATGCCGCCCGATCGTTGGCCGCGGGCGGAATGTTCGTCTGCACTTTTCGCGACTACGTGTCCGCGGCGCTCCGGGCAGAACGCCGATTCATCCCGGTGCGAAGTGATGACACGAGAATTCTGACCTGCTTCCTCGAGTACTTCGACGACAAAGTCGTCGTTCACGATTTGCTGCAGCAGTGGGAGAATGGCTGTTGGCGCCAGAGTGTAAGCAGTTATCCAAAGCTGCGACTGGCGCCGCAGTGGGTGGTATCGCAACTTTCGAAGCACGGTCTGGAAGCTCGCCAGAGCGCAGCTCCAGGCGGCATGGTCTGCGTTGCTGCAGCCATAGCCTAGCGCCAGTACTCGACCAATCAAGGCGAGGTCACGGCGTGGCGCCTGATTCACTTGGGTCAGCTGGCGGGGTCGCCCGGGCCGATGACTGATTCGACCGTCCCCTTCAAGTCGGCGCGTTGCTCCGGTAGAATGCGGGCCGCTGGAAACGTAATAAACAAAAGTATAGATTCAGCACAAAGCAGCGCGCGAGGGGGCGGCCATGACTGATTCACATACGAACCGTGGCGGATGGCGCTGGTGGCACCTGCTCTTTGTCATCCAGTTCGTCGCCGTGCTGTGGCCGCCGTTCTACAACAGCATTGAACCGCGCTGGATCGGTATTCCTTTCTTCTATTGGTATCAGATGCTGTGGGTCATCATCAGCGCAGTCGTTACCGCTGTCATCTATCTTGTCACCAGGGACTGAGCGATCCTCCCGACGGATCCAGGGTCGATAATAACGAAGCGAAAGCAGCGGGAGATAATCGTGCAGGATGTTAACTGGGTTGCGTTGACGATCTTCGTACTGCTGTTCGGGCTGATCACCTGGCTAGGCTTCGCGGCCGCGCACTGGCGCCGCGGCGACCTGGACCTGCTGCACGAATGGGGCCTCGGCGGCAGGCGCTTCGGCACCATCGTCACCTGGTTCCTGGTCGGCGGCGATGTCTATACCGCGTATACCTTTATAGCGGTGCCGGCACTCGCGTTCGGTGCCGGGGCGGTCGCGTTCTTCGCCGTGCCGTACACGATCGTCATCTATCCGTTCCTGTTCCTGGTGTTTCCGCGCCTGTGGAACGTGTGCCGCAAGCACGGCTACATCACGTCCGGGGATTTTGTGCGCGGGCGCTTCGGTAATCGCTGGCTGGCGCTGGCGATCGCCGTCACCGGCATCGTAGCAACGATGCCGTACATCGCACTGCAGCTGGTGGGCATCCAGGTCGTGGTGGGGGCGCTTGGTATTTCCGGCACCGGAATCGCCGCCGATCTGCCGCTGATCATTGCGTTCGCGGTGCTGGCCGCGTTTACCTACTCGAGCGGGCTACGTGCGCCGGCATCGATCGCGATCGTCAAGGATATCCTGATCTACATCACCGCATTCGCGGCCATCATCGTCATTCCGATCGAGCTCGGCGGCTTTGGCAAGATATTTGCCGCGGTGCCGACGCAGAAGCTGCTGCTGGCGGTTCCCGGCCCCAATACCACCGGCGCCTATGGCAGCTACGCGACGCTGGCGCTGGGTTCGGCGCTGGCGCTGTTCTTGTACCCGCATTCGCTGACCGGAATCCTCAGCGCCAGCAGCAGTCACGCGATACGGCGCAATGCAGCGATGCTGCCGGGTTATTCCTTCATGCTCGGACTGCTGGCACTGTTCGGCTTTTTTGCGATCGCTGCCGGGGTAGGGAAACTTCCCGAATACGCAGCTGGATTCAAGCAGTTCGGCAACAACTTTGCGGTGCCGGCGCTGCTGCTGCACAGCTTTCCATCCTGGTTCGTCGGCGTCGCGTTTGCAGCAATCGGCATCGGCGCGCTGGTGCCGGCGGCGATCATGTCGATCGCGGCGGCGAATCTGTATACCCGCAACATCCACCGCGAATTCATCAACAGCAATCCTACCGACCGGCACGAATCGCAAATCGCAAAATGGGTGTCACTGATCGTAAAGGTCGGTGCACTGGTATTCATCCTGTTCGTGCCGACCGAATACGCAATCCAGCTGCAACTGCTGGGCGGCATCTGGATCATCCAGACGCTGCCCTCGGTGATGCTTGGCGTCTATACGCGCTGGTTCAATGACTGGGCGCTGCTACTCGGATGGGCCTGCGGCATTGGCACTGGAACAGCGATGGCAATCGCGGTGAACCTTAAGTCCGCCTATCCGCTGGCGTTGGGCAGCTGGACCTTCCCGGGCTACATCGCCGTCTATACCGTGATCCTCAACCTGGTGATAGCCGCAGTGCTGACGCCGGTATTTAACGCGCTCAGCGCGCGCCGTGCACCGGTCGACCAGACGGCGGCAGCTGACTACCTGGCCTGAAGCGCGACGCCGGCGCTGCCAACGCGCGCCATCCGTTCATGCACCGTACGCAGAGCATCGACTACGGCATTGTGCCGGACGGGGAGATCACGTTAATTCTCGATCAGGGCGAGACGACAGTCAGGACTGGCGATATTGTGATCCAGCGCGGCACCAATCACGGCTGGGCCAATCGTTCGGGTCGCAACTGCCGCATCGCGTTCATCCCGATCGACGGCGAATTTACCGACGGGCTGTGACGCATCGGTCAGTGGCTGTCCTCGGGCGCCAGCTGGATCACGCCATCAGCCGCCATGCCGGCAGCGCGCAGTGCCGCAGCCACTCCCGCGCGATCCGCTGCCGGGCGATTCTGGCTGGCTTTGAACTTACCTTCGATCGCCGACACCCGGATTTCAAATCCGACGATGGCGCGCACCATACCGGCGATGTAGTCGCGCGGTGCGTCGGTAATTCGCCAGCGATCGACATTGGCGTGCTCGTTCTGGTCGGTGAGTGATTCGACCAGCTGGTACAGCCACGCATTGTCCTCGATGAAACGTATGGTCCCCTCTACGTGCACCGTGGCGTAGTTCCAGGTCGGCACAGCCTTGCCATGCTCGCGCTTGCTCGGGTACCAGGACGGGGAGACGTAATGATCCGGGCCGATGAAAATGGCCAGCACCGCTGACCCGGCTGGCAACAAGCGCCAGAGCGTATTAGCGCGCGCGATATGGCCGCGAAGCACGCCCAGCCCGGCATCGGATCCGGGCAGCAGTTGCATCGGAATGTGGTTGGCGCTGATGCCTTCCGGGGTGACTGCGACCAGCGTCCCCAGGGCATGCTGCCCGATGAATTCGCGCAGCACTTCGATGCGAGTCTCGCGAAAGTGTTCCGGGATGTACACGCCAATACTCTCCCAAGCGCGGGGGATTGAGGATGCGCCGCACGCTGTGCGTGTGCAAGCGGCCGACGCGCCGCCGGCAACCGGCGCTGCGATGGATTATCATGGCCGCCGTGGTCAATCGTGCTGCCCGCAAGCCGGCCCGCAGAGCACCGCGGCGCAGTCGCGCGGCGCGACCGGACACGCCGCTGGCAATGCGCATTGCCCTGGGAACGGCTTTGACCGAATATCCCTTCTGACCTGTCGCCCTTGCTCAATTCCTGCAGGCACTGATCTTCGATGGATAACTACACCGCAACTCCGCGCACCAGAATCCGCAGGCTGCCAAAGCGCGGCAGCTACGACAAGCTCGCCGTGCACGCCATTCTCGATCAGGGATTCATCTGCCATGTCGGTTTCGCGGTGGACGCGCAGCCCTATGTGATTCCAACCATCTATGCGCGCGACGGTGCCACGCTGTTCGTGCACGGCTCTGCGGTCAGCCGCATGCTTCGCACCCTGGCGCAGGCTGTGCCGGTCTGCATCACGGTCACGCTGCTCGACGGCCTGGTGCTCGCGCGCTCGGCTTTTCATCATTCGCTCAACTACCGTTCGGTCGTGATGATCGGCAACGCACGCCTGGTGGAGGATGCGGAGCAGAAGTGGCGGGCGCTGCACCTGATTACCAATCACGTGGTGCCGGCGCGCTGGGAGGAAGCCCGGACGCCGAGTGAGCTGGAGCTGCGCCAGACCAGCGTGCTGGCCCTGCCGTTGCAAGAGGTGTCCGCCAAGATCCGCAGTGGCCCGCCGATCGATGATGAGGAGGATTATGCGCGGCCGATCTGGGCCGGGGTCGTGCCGGTCGAGACACGGCTCGGTACCCCGATCGATGACGGTCGGCTGCTGGCCGGTGTGGCGGATATTGATCTGACGCGCATCCGGCGTTTTGCGCCGCTCACGGATTAAGCCGCTCAGGACCCGGAACTGGTGTTGGCCCGCTTCAGTGGCGGGCGGGCGGTGCCGCAACGATCTGCAGGTCGAGCTGCGCTGCGTAGTTCTCGCTCTTGCGCGGGGCGACACGGATCGCCCTGGTCGCGGTGTGCGATAAAGAGACGAAGTCGAGCTTGATGTGGCCGGCCGCATCCCGATCCTCCACCGTGTCCTGGTAGAAATTGATCGGATCGCTGGTCAGGAATGCCACCACCAGGGTCGGCCCCAGCGGCTCGGCTGCAAGCAGGTCAAAGGCCATCTGCGCGGTCGGAAATGTAAAGCTGCCGGCGCTGACCTGATTGGTCTGCTGGATGCCGTTTGGAAACAATACGGTCGCACTGTCCTTCGCGTCGACGCTGACGACGTTCAGGTAGCCGTCCGCGGGCACCTTGAGCGTGAGCTTGACCGGCTCGTCGACCGCATACTGGGTCTTGGACGCCACCAGGTCGATGTGCTGCGCCTGCTGGGCGACCAGGTCGAGCAGGTGCTTGCGGTTGGGGCCATTGGACGCGTTCAGTGAAATGACCTTGATCGGAGCATCGGCCAGTGCCTCATTGCCCATGATCTGCGGTATGTAAAGCTGACTCTTGTCTACCTTGGTGCGGATGTACGCATCGGCGGCGTCGCGTAGTTCCCTGGGGGTAGGGTTCTTGCCCTCACTGGTGAGCTGTTTGACGGCGTTGGTGAGGCCGAGGGTAAAGATGCCGCCGTCCAGCGTGCCGATGGCCTCCTGGTTGTCGGCGGCCGCGGTGATCGCAATGTAGTTGGTGTGAGGATCCCACTGCGGTTCCTTGCGTTCCTTGGAATCGCCGAGCCCGCGCGTCGTGGTGTGCGGCGGCTGCGTAGGCATGCCGGGATAGTTGTACGACTTGGCGTACACGGGAGATGTGCCGAGGCTGTGGTTGTCCAGGCTGAATGAACGCGTCACGGTGCCGGAGTGGCACGAATCGACGATGAACAGCACATTCCTGCTCGGGATGCCCGCCAGCAGTTCGGCTATGCGGAAATCCGGCAGCACGCCGGTGAGCGATGCGCCGGCCTTGACGTGAGTCCACTTGACGTCGTGCGTGACCAGCACCTGGCTGACGTCATCGTCCTGGTCGCCATGCTCGTCCGGAATGTTGCTGCCGTGGCCGCTGAAGTAAAACACCACGCGGTCTTCCGGCTGCACGCCCTGCTTGAGCCAGCCGTTGAATTCGGCGATCACGGCGGCTGAAGTCGCGGCCTCGTCCCTCAGCGTGTGTATCTGCCGGTCCGCGAATCCCATCAGGTTCAGCATTTCGTGCATGGCATCCAGATCCAGATCGATGCTCGGCAGGTCATTCCCCGGTATATCGAGCTTGCCGACGCCCACCAGCAGGGCGCGCTGCTCGGCGATGCCAGGTCGCGGAAGAGCACAGCACACGACAAGGCACGTGACCAGCAGCAATCGTCGGATTATGGCTGTCATGGCTTCTCACCCAGGTTGCGGATTTCGACCCTGCGGTTGGATGGATCCTCGGGCCGATCGGGTAGCGCCAGATGCTCGGAGCCGTAGCCCACCGCCTGCAGCCGGCCGGCATCGACGCCGTTGTCCACCAGGTATCGCTTGACCGCCTCGGCACGGCGAATCGAGAGCTGCTGGTTGTATTGGGCGCTGCCCTTGGCGTCGGTGTGTCCCGCGACCATGAACCGGTCCTTGATCAGCGACTCCGAGGTCAGGGCCGAGCGCAGTTGCTTCAGCTGCGCCGCCGCCTGCGGCTGCAGTTCGCTGGAATTGAATTCGAAAGCGATGTTCAGGTCGATCATCTGCCTGGCATCGGCTTTCGCGCGTACGAACAGGCCACGGGTCTTTGCCTGCGGCTGCAATGCCTGTTCGATCTGGCTATCGGATACCACGTTGTCGTCGCCGCGGGCGAGCACCGGCACGGCTCCGATCACCAGTGCCATCAGCACTCGAAAGCCATTGCGTTGCATAGCCATCAGTGTATCGGCTCCAGCCCGAGCGCTTGCCTGGCGTCGTTGTACCTGCCCCTGGCCAGGGCGAGATTGCCGCTGGCATTGGCATTGGCATTGGCATTGGCATTGGCATTGGCATCTGGAGCTGCCGTGGTTGCGCTCCTGGCAGCGACCAGCGCGTCATAATAGGTGGCGCGCGCCAGTTCGAGTTCCGCCGCCGGATTCCGCTTTGCGGCATCGTCGGGCGACTTCAATGAGCGTGAAAACAGGTTCGCGCTCGCCGTGCCGCCGGCCGATGCGATCTGCCCGGCGTTGCTGTCGATCACTCCGGCGAGCACCTGCAGCGCGGCTTTTTCCGATTGCGTCTCGGTCACGGCGACGACGATCGTGACCGGCATGAACTCGAGCGGAGTGTGCGGCAGATCCTGATATTCGGCATTGCTGGCGTCGATTTCAGCCTGTTGCGTCTGGATCTGGACCGCGACCCTGGTACGCTCCTGGGCGAGGCCCGCGGCAACGTCACCGCTGGCCTCGGCGATGCGCTGGTCCAATCCGGCCAGCAGCCGCTGGTTGCGTGTCAGCGCGCGCTTGAGTGCGTCGATCTCGCCCATGACCTGCTGCTGCGTCTTGGTCTTTTCCTCATAGGCGCGGCGCGCCTCAACCGTCAGTGCCGGCACGGTCAGCCACGGTGGCGAATCGTCCTTGGAACTGGCGGACTGCGATCCTGCGGTGATGGTGCCGAGCTTGACCCAGGCGGTCGACAGGGTTTCGCGCTGCTCGGTCTTGCCAGGCTGCGAGATCTCCAGCGTGTAGATCGCGCTGCGCGACGCGCCTTTGTCCTGCGTCGTCAGCAGCGATTCTATATGATAGCCGGCACTTCGCAGGCGATAGGCGGTACCGTCTTCGGAGAATTCAAAGCGCGCCTCGTACACTGCCCGCGCCTTGCCGTCGACACATATATTGGCGCGCCGCAGCTGGTTCTCGATCGAATCGTCGGTGCGCGTGGCCTTCCATTGGCTCTCCGGCAGCTTCATGGTTTCACGCGTCAGCTGCTTCGGTACGTAGGCGGCGCTGCAGTCGGTCGCCGCCGGCATGAATTTGGCGGCGACGATGGTCATGCAACCAAGCTTGGCGTTCAATCGCAGCTTCGGTTCGGGCTCAAATTCCGCGCGGTACAGATTCATCTCGCTGGTCACCGCGTAGCGCGTGTCCTTGCGCGCGGCGTCCGCCTTGATGTGCGAGTTGGAGGTAGTGATGATGTGATTGATCAGCATTTCGGCCAGCTTGCCGACCACCAGGCCGATCAGTGGAAAGAACCGGGTGGTCTGGTCGGCCGAGGCGTTCGGATCCGGCGGCGGCATCAGGTAGGGTTCGTCGGCTACGATGCAGGTATCGTTGACGAATGCCCGTATCTCAGGCTCGTCCGCCGCCGCCTGGGCGGGATTGACCGGTAGCAGGCTCAGCGCCAACACGGCGGCGAGGCAGCGCGATAGTGCGCGCCTGATTTCGTTGCCGCTCATTTCGCCGCCGCCGCCGCCGCCGCCGGCGTCGCCTGGGCATCGGGCGCCAGCAGGCCGTTGAGCCGATCCAGGATCAGCGACCACTCGTGTTTCTGCTCCGGATCGGTCAACGCCTGGATGTTGGCCTGCACCTGCGCTTTCGCCTGGGCGCCCAGCCGCTTCAGCAATTCGCCCGCCTCCAGCAGATCATCGCCCTTGCAGACATCGACATTGAACAGCCAGACGCTGAGCACCCCGCCGGCCTGATGCCCGCTCATGCCGCAGCGCTTGGGCGGCGGATCACCGCGCCAGAACAGGCGGAACAGATCGTAGATGGCACCGGCGTTGGCCGCGAAATAGTTGTGCCCCAGGCTGTCGGCCGGTACCGCGGACATATCGATGGTGTCGATGCCCGCCATTGATATGATGTTCGCCCCCGCCAGTCCGGCGCGCGGAGCATCGTGCAGGATCTGCGAGGACTGCAGCGCAAGGTCGGTGTTGGAGGCATACAGGGTCACGCGTGCCGCGGCGCCCGCCAGCGAGCCCAGCGCGCCGACGAAGTATTCCCGATCGACGTCCGGCGCCGTAAAGACAATCTGGTCGAAAATTCGCTGCCGCTTGCTGGCTTCGCGTTTTGCCAGATAGGTCTGCAACGCTTCGATCAGCGCGCGATTACCCATGCTGTGGGCGATCAGGTGGATGCGCTGGGCGCCGGATTGGGCCACCACGTCGTCGAGCATCTGCGCCATTTTTCTGCCGCTGGCGGTTACGGTGGCCTCATCTTTTATGTAGGCACTGGCACTGCCCGCGGACGCCCAGCTGAACATCATCGGGGTGCCGTCGAAATCCAGGTCATAGGCCAGCTGTGCGCAGCGCCGCGCGGCATCCTCAAAGGTCGAGTTGAACCCATGCACGAATATGAATACGTCCTTAGACGGGGCCTGCTTGATCTGCGCACGCAATGCATTCAGGAAATCGTCCCTGGACAGCGCCATGACCTGATCGAGCAGCACGAAGCGGCTTCTCAGGCCATCCTGCCCCATGAACAGGGTGTACATGTCCCAGTGCGATCGCGTTTCCAGTTCCGCGTCCCGATGCGCTTGCGGAATGGTGACATCCAGATAGCCGTATTGCAGCTCGCCGCGCTCGGCGCCGTAGAACTCGGCGGGCTTGAGCGATCCGGTGCTCTTGCGGTCGGTGCCATAAAACACGCGTACCGTGGCATAGCCCTGGCCCATTTTGTAGCGACGGTCCTTGCCGGCGACGGCAGATGGCGCGGGGGCGAATGCTCTCGAGGCTGCCCCGAACTGCTCGATCTGCCGGTCGGTGCGAGCGACGGCGTCGGTCTCGCCGGCGGCGCCATAGGTGGCGCGCAGCTGTTTGAGCGTCGCAAGCACGTTCTCATGCCGCTCGCCGTAGGCGGCGCGCTCGATTTTTAGCACCCGCTGCAGCAGCGCTTCGGCTTCCGGATAGCGCTGCTGCTTGGCCTGGATCGCGGCCAGGGCGCTTAGCAGCGGCACCAGGTCCGGATGATCCGCCCCGACTTCGGATTCCTGCATCGCGAGCGCACGCTGGTAGAACTCCACCGCCTGCTGGTCGTCACCGGCCTGCTCCGAGACTTCTCCCAGGCTGCGCAGCAGATCGATGACATCGCGGCGTTCGCTGCCTGGGGTGCGCTCGGTCGCCACTAGCGCGCTGCGGCCGTAGACCTCGGCAGCCGCGAAATCATTGGCCTCCCTGGCCTGTTCGAACCTCTTATAAAGGAGTGGCAGATCGGTGGGCGTTTGGGTCGATTGAGCCCAGCCCCAGGCGGGCACCAGCCCCAGCAGTGCGCACACCAGCCAGCCGATGCGATGGGGAGCACCAGTGCGGTGCCTGCGCAGCAGGACCGCGCGCAAATTGCCGATGTCTTTCATGCCTGATGCGTTGCAGCACTAGGGCTACGCCGTGTGCTGCGTTTGAGCTATTCCCCGGTCGTTCGGCGCGTCGAGCCTCCCTGCGAGCCCGAGCTTTTAACTCTACCCCAAGTGCGGCGAATTCGCTGGCCTTCCAACCCGCCGATCCGATCGCGCTAGAATCGACGTTGAACGTGACGGCCACAGCTCACGGCGATGCGCATCAGCACTGTTAAATTATGGTTACTGGCAGCGGCCGCGGCGGCGCTGCTGCCACAGCTTGCGTCGGCGCAGCTGACCGATGCCGACCTTAAGCGTATGCGGGCGGATAGACGCGTCGCCCTTGTCATCGGCAACGGCAGTTACCGAAACTTCCAGCAACTCGACAATCCGGTCAACGATGCCACCGGGGTCGCCGCCGCATTGCGCGATGCCGGCTTTCAGGTCGTGCTGCGCCTGGACGCGACGCGTGATGACATGAGCCAGGCCCTGGATAAGTTCGATCAGGCGCTGAAGCAGGCCGATATCGGGTTGTTCTATTTTGCCGGCCACGCCGCCCAGGTGGACTGGCACAACTACATGGTGCCGATTTCCGCCTCCCTGGACGTGAACCAGGCGGCAGCCAACAATCTGGCCAGCCAGGTCGCGCAGGAGACCGTCGACCTCGCGGATGTGCTTGACCGCATGGGCCGGGCCAACAAGAAGCTCAATATTGTGATCCTGGATGCGTGCCGCGACAATCCGTTTACCGAGAAAGCAATGGAACTGAGCCGCTCGCTATCGCGCAGTACTGGCTCGACGCCCATCAAGGTCGGGGTCGGCCTGGTGCAGACCTTCGCTCCGCCCAGGACTTTTCTGGCCTATGCGACGGCGCCCGGCCAGGTCGCGAGCGACGGCACGGGCAAGGACAGTCCGTACAGTGCTGCGCTGATCCAGGCGCTCGGCGTGCCCGGACTGAAGCTGGAGGACGTGTTCAAGCGGGTGCGCAACTCGGTGGCCCAAGCCACCCACTCGGCGCAGATACCGTGGGACAACTCCTCGGTGTTCGACGACTTTTATTTCCGCATCCCGACCGACGTCGCCGCCGTGGCGCCGACCAAGAAGCGCGAGCTCAACACGACGTTCGTGTCGCCATAACTTTCAACCGCTGCTGCCGCCAAAGCGGTACTTCAGCTCGAAGCGCGCGCGCGTGTTCTTCTCGGTGAGATCGGCCGCCCACAGCGATTTGGATTTGCCCGAATCGAACGTGTATTGCGACTGGTCGACGCCGATGGTGTAGGACAGCCGCTGCAGTTCCGGGCTGATCCAGCCGCAGCCGCCGCTCCATGAGATGCCGACATTGAGTCCGAACGATATGCCGTCGACCTGGCCATCCTTGAAGCTAGGATTGATCGGTCGCAGGTTGTTGGGGAAATTCGGATTGGTGACGAATACGTCGCCGCTGAAGCGTTGCGCGAACGCGCCATCGAGCCGCGCCAGCGATGACTGCAGTGCGAGGGCGCCGATGCTGCCCACCGGCACGGCGTAGGTGGCGCCGACGAATCCCCCATTGTAGGTGAAATGCATCAGGTAGTCGCCGAAGAACAGCACGTTGCCATCCTGGCCGGTGGCGAAGTTCACCAGCGGGGGCGGGGAGAGAATCGGCGACAGGTGCTGCGTCAGGTCGACCTTGGCGTACTTGTAGCCGGCGAACACCGACAGCTGCGAGGTCGCTCCCCAGCCGACGCTCAGGTTGAACTCGCGCCGGCTGAAGCTCACTTCGGAGTTGTGATTCTGGCCGTCGCCGGCGGTAAACACGCCGTCGCCGATCGCGTTGCCCTCGACCTGCTGGTTGTGATCGTGGCCGTTCTGACTCCACTGGCCGGAAGCATCCGTAAAAAATTGCCCATAGGCGACGTTCAGTCCGGTGCCGACGAAAGTGATGGTGTCGGCCACCTTGAAGCCGCCACGTATGTCGGTGCCGCCGGAGGGCAGCGGCGTGATCACGTCGTCAAAACGCAGCTGGTAATCCTGCACGCCGGTGCTGATTCTCGGTGTCATTGCTAGCGACTGCGCATTGGCATGAGCGGCGAGCCCGAAAGCGGCGAAAACCGGCGCCAGGATGAACCGCCTGCTGTTCGATGCCAAAGCGATGCCGCAGGCGCGTGATCGCCAGGCACGGCCGACGCTGCGACAATCTGCCATCGTCGCTCTCCCTGTTCGCTGCCGCTCCATCAGGAGCGATCTGATTGATCCTGCCGAGGATAGCGTGCCAGATCGCCGGCGCGCCACCTACAATATTCCGACGTCTGAAACGTCCTCATCCTCATGGAACTGCAGGGCCGCTTCGCTTAAGCCGCACGATCAATTTTCCGCATGCACTCGAATTGTTGGTTCCATGCTGTCCTCTGTTCGGCGATTTTCGCGGCCTTGGCGGATGGCATGCGCGACCGCCGATGAGCGCGAGCAGTTCCTGCACGCCCGGCCGGCCCGATTTTGAGTGCGAGTATCGAGCAAGACGACTACCGCGATTTGAATATAATTCAAAACTCAATTTACGCGTGCATGGCATTTTCAAATTAACTTAAAGAGAAGATCTGAAACATGATAGTGATTCGTTCAGGAACGCTCTGCGCGAAGTAAGCAGGTACCCGCATGTCAAAGTTTGCGCGACTCGCCGTCCTGATCGCCGCCGTGGTCCTGATCGCCGGCGCGGTGCTGCTGTGGTGGCTACTTGGCCGTCACCATCAGCCCACCGAGCTGACCCTGTATGGCAACATTGATCTGCGCCAGGTGGAGTTGCCATTCAACGGCAGTGAGCGCGTCGGCGCAGTGCTAGTGCAGGAAGGGGATCGGGTGCGCCAGGGCCAGGTGCTGGCGCGCCTCGAGACCGCGCGGCTGGCACCGCAGCTGGCCAAGGCGCAAGCCGATGCCGCCGCGCAGCAGCAGGTGGTCGATCGACTGCACCACGGCAACCGGCCGGAGGAGATCGCGCAGGCGTACGCCAACGTCCAGGCCGCGGCCGCCGATGCCGCTAATGCGCGTGCGCAGTTCGAACGCCTGCAGCTGCTGTCCGACAGCTCAGCCGGCAAGGCCGTCAGTCGGCAGGACATGGACGCCGCCAGGGCCGCGCTCGACACCGCCGACGCGCGGCTGGCGGTGAATCAGAAGGCGCTCGAACTGCAACGTGTGGGCGCGCGCAAGGAGGACGTTGCGCAGGGCGAGGCGCAGCTGCAGGCCGCCCAGGCACAGCTCGCGCTGCTGCAGCAGCAGTTCAAGGATGCCGATCTGCTGGCACCGCTCGATGCCGTGGTGCGCTCGCGCATTGTCGAGCCGGGCGAGATGGCATCGCCGCAGAAGACCGCGTTTACACTGGCTATCACCAATCCGAAATGGGTGCGCGCGTATGTCGGGGAGCCGGACCTGGGCTCGGTGCGCGAAGGCATGCAGGCAACGGTGACGGTGGACGCGTTCAAAGACCGCAGCTTCCCCGGCTGGATCGGCTTCATCTCACCGGTAGCTGAATTTACCCCCAAGTCGGTCGAGACCACGGAGCTGCGCTCCAGCCTGGTATATGAAATTCGCGTGTTCGTGCACGATCCTGACGACCAGTTGCGGCTGGGGACGCCGGCGACCGTGCACCTGGCGCTGCATCCGGTTGCCCGATGACCACCGCGGCGCCTGCGCTGGTCGCACAGCAGCTGTACAAGCAGTTCAGTCGCAAAGGCGAGGCCGAGGCGCGGGCGCTTGCCGGGGTATCGCTCGAAGCCCGCCATGGCGAGCTTACTGCACTGGTTGGTCCCGATGGTGCCGGCAAGACGACGCTGATGCGCCTGGCAGCGGGGCTGCTGCGGGCCGACAGCGGCTCGCTGAGCGTGCTCGGGATCGATGTCGCGAGCGATCCGCAGCAGGTCCAGGACCGCATCAGCTACATGCCGCAGCGCTTCGGCCTGTACGACGATCTCACGGTGGCGGAAAACCTGGATCTGTACGCCGACCTGCATGGCGTGAGTGCACCCGAGCGCGCGCAGCGCTATCCGTCGCTGATCGAGATGACAGCGCTGGGACCGTTTCGCACGCGGCTTGCCGGGCAGTTGTCCGGCGGCATGAAGCAGAAGCTGGGCCTCGCCTGTACGCTGGTGCGATCGCCCGAATTGCTGCTGCTGGATGAGCCGACGGTCGGCGTCGATCCGCTGTCGCGACGTGAGCTGTGGGAAATCGTGCGCGCGCTGGTCGCCGAGCAGGGGCTGACCGTAGTGCTGAGTACCGCCTACCTTGATGAGGCCGAGCGCTGCAGCCGCGTGGTGCTGTTGCACCAGGGCAAGGTGCTGTCGATGGGAGCACCACGGCGGGTGGCTGACATAGCCGCCGGGCGCTGCTTCGTGGCAACCCCGGCCGCAGGGCAGCTGCCGCGTGCGCTGCAGGCGCAGCTGTTCGATCTGCCGCATGTCATCGACGCGGTCCCCGACGGCGGGCGCGTGCGCTTTGTACGCGCCACAGGGCCGACTGCCGGTGCTGCAATCGACGCTGCGTTGCAGGGCCTGGTGGTCCAGCCGGCGCCGCCGCGTTTCGAAGACGGCTTCATGATCCTGCTGCGCAGCCATACGGAGCGCGAGCCGCTGGAGGCGATATCGATAGTGCATCCGGTCGCCGGCCAGGGCGCAGGTCAGGCCGACGATGCAGCGGTGCAGGTGCAGCAGCTGGTCAAGAAATTCGGCACCTTTACCGCGGTCGATCGCATCAGTTTCGAGGTTCGGCGCGGCGAGATCTTCGCGCTGCTCGGGCCCAATGGCGCCGGCAAGACGACCACCTTTCGCATGCTGTGCGGCCTGCTGGCGCCGAGCGCCGGGCAGTTGCGGGTTGCCGGCGCCGACGTTCGCAGCGCCTCGGCCTCGGCCCGCTCCCGACTTGGCTATGTGGCGCAGAAGTTTGCGCTCTACGGTCCGCTCAGCGTACAGGAGAACCTGGAATTCTTCGCCAGCGCCTATGGTCTGCGCGGCCAGCGCCGGCGCGAGCGCATCGCCTGGGCGACGCAGCAGTTCGAGCTTGGCGGGCAGCTGCGCGCCACGAGCTCGCAGCTGCCGGGCGGCTACAAGCAGCGCCTGGCGATGGCGGCGGCACTGCTGCACGAACCAGAGATCCTGTTTCTCGATGAGCCTACCAGCGGCGCCGACCCGCTGGCGCGGCGGGCGTTCTGGCGCCGTATCACCGCGCTCGCGGACCAGGGCGTGACGATCATCGTCACAACACATTTCATGCAGGAGGCCGAGTACTGTGATCACGTGGCGATCATGGATTCCGGCCAGGTGCTGGCCCAGGGTTCGCCGGCCGAGGTGCGAGCGCGTGCCAGGACCGAGGCACTGCCTGAGCCGAGCATGGAGGATGCATTCATCGCCATCGTCGAGCAGGCGCGTGCGCGCCTGGGCGCGCCGGGCAGCGCGCCCGCGGCCGCCGCATGATTGCCTGGCACTCAAAGCTGCGCCGTATTCGCGCGCTGGTGTGGAAGGAGACGCATCAGGTGGTGCGCGACCCTTCCAGCGTGGCGATCGGGGTGGTGTTGCCGTTGATCCTGATCCTGCTGTTCGGCTACGGGCTGTCTCTGGATGTCAGCAATGTGCCGATCGCGGTGGTGATCGAGGAGCCATCGCCCGAGGCGATGGAACTGGTCGCCGGATTCCAGCTGTCGCCATATTTTCATCCGCGGCTCATGCGCACCATGCGACAGGCGCAGCAGTTGCTGCTCGAGCACTCGGTGGACGGCATCGTGCGCATTGGGCCGGACTTTTCCCGTCACGTCAGTGCCGGGGACGCCGAATTGCAACTGATCGTGCACGGCGGCGATGCCAATCGGGCCCGCATCATCCAGGGTTACGTGCGTGGAGCGGTCGGCGCTTGGTCGGCGCGCCAGGCGGTGCAGGGCGGCGCGGCTGCCACTGTGCCGGTCAGCCTGCAGACGCGCCTTTGGTTCAACGAGGCCGACAACAGCAGCTACTTCCTGGTGCCCGGGCTGGTGGTGCTGGTGATGACGCTGATCGGTGGCCTGCTGACCACCATGGTGATGGCACGTGAGTGGGAACGCGGCACGATGGAGGCGTTGCTGGTGACACCGGTGCGCAGCGGCGAGATCCTGCTCGGCAAGACGCTGCCGTACTTCCTGCTCGCGTTGGTCGGCTTTGCGCTGTGCGTGCTGTCAGCCACATACCTGTTCCATGTGCCGCTGCGCGGCGCGTTATGGGTGCTGCTGGGGGCATCGATGCTGTACGTGCTGGTGGCGCTCGGCATTGGCCTGCTGATCTCGTCCTGGGTGAAGAATCAGCTGGTGGCCAGCCAGCTGACCATGCTGGTGACCTTCATGCCCGCCTTCATGCTGTCCGGGTTCCTGTTCGACCTGCGCAGCACGCCGCTCGTGGTACAGCTGATCACCTATGCGCTGCCGGCGCGCTACTACGTGGCGCTGCTGCAGACGGTATTTCTTGCCGGCAATGTCTGGTCGGTGATCGTGCCGAACACGCTGGCGCTGGCAGCGATGGCGGGGGCACTTGCACTGGGCAGTCGCGCGGCGATGCGCAAGAGCCTCGAGTGATCCGGTTGCTCGACTCACTGCTGCGCATCGTGGCCCTGACCCGCAAGGAACTGCTGGCGGTACTGAAGGACAAGCGCAGTCGGATGAGTCTGCTGATCCCGCCGGTGGTGCAGGCGATGATCTTCGGCTACGCCGCCACCTACGACCTCAATCATGTCACCTATGCGGTGCTGGACCAGGACCACAGCGCGGCCTCGCGCCAACTGCTGGCCGGCCTCGATGGCTCGGGTGTGTTCGAGCGCGTCGCCGACCTGCAGCGTCCGGCCGATATCGCAAGCTATATCGATGCCAGGCGCGCGCTACTTGTACTACAGGTGAACCAGAACTTCGAGCGCCAATTGCTCGCAGGCACCGGCGCCAACGTGCAGCTGATCGCCGACGGGCGCAATTCCAACACTGCCGGCACCGCCATCGGCTACGTGACCAGCATCGTCGAGCAGTTCAACAGCGATTGGGGCGGCGAGCACGGTTGGACGGCGGCGCCGATCAAGGTGGTGGACAGGGCATGGTACAACCCCAATCTCGAGACTCGCTGGTTCATGATCCCCGGCATGATCGGCACGCTTACGCTGATCCAGACCATGATGCTGACCGCGATGTCGGTCGCCCGTGAACGCGAGCAGGGCACATTCGACCAGTTGCTGGTGACACCGTTCCGGCCGTTCGAGATCATGGCAGGCAAGGCGCTGCCATCGATACTGGTCGGCACGATACAGGCCAGCGGCGTGCTGCTTGTGGCGCAGCTGTGGTTTCGAATTCCATTCGCGGGCTCGTACCTGACACTGTACGCCGGACTGATGATGTTCCTGCTGGCCGCGGTCGGGATTGGCCTGCTGGTATCGGCGGTGGCGGCCACCATGCAGCAGGCGATGCTGTACTCGATGCTGCTGATCATGCCGTTCTCACTGCTCTCGGGCCTGACTACGCCGCTCAGCAGCATGCCGCGCTGGCTGCAATACCTGACCGCGATCAACCCGCTGCGCTATGCAATCGATATCACGCGCCGCGTGTATCTGGAGGGAGCAGGGCTGTTCCTGCTGCTGTCCGACCTGTGGCCGCTGGCTGTGCTCGCGGCATTGACCCTGTGGGGAGCGTCATGGATGTTCAGTCACCGTATGCAATGATGATCGCGCGCCAGGTGCAGTCAGCCGCGTTCGCCGGCGTGATCGTGCTGCTGAGCGCCGGCTGCAGTGTCGGGCCGAACTTCACCCGGCCGACGCCGCAGGTGCCGGCGCATTGGCCGGCGCAGGCAACATCGCCGGCGCCCAGCGTCCAGCCGCCGCCGGCCGAGCCCGAAGTGCCATTGCCGTCGATGGCGCCGCCGATCGTCGCGACCGAGCAGTCCGCGCAGCAGCCTGCGTGGTGGGCCTCGTTCAACGATCCGCAGCTGAGTTCGCTGCTCGAGCGCGGCCGCAGTTCGAACCTGGACCTGCGCCTCGCGGTACTGCGCATCCAGGAGGCGCGAGCGCAGCGCGATGTGACGGCCGCGGCCTACTGGCCGACGCTGTCGGCCGATGCCTCCTTTAGCCGACAACGGCTCAGTGACACCACGCCCACCGGGTCACTGTTCAATTCCCTCGGTAATGTCAGCCTCCCAGGAGGCGTCGGGATCAGCATCCCCAATCCCTACAACCAGTTTCAGCTCAGCGCCGGCGCCACATGGGAGATCGATTTGTTCGGCCGCATCCGCCGTGCCGTGGAGGCTGCCGACGCCGGCGTCGAGGTGTCGGTCGAGGATCAGCGCGCCGTGCTGGTATCCGTGCTGGCCGACATTGCACAGAACTACATCGAACTGCGGGGTGCGCAGTCGCGATTGCTGATCGCGCGGGAGAATCTTGCCACCATCGACGAGCTGCTGGAGCTGGCCAGTCAGCGGCGGGCCGCGGGGCTGACCACCTACATCGATGTCAGCAACGCGAGTGCGCAGGCCAGTGTGACGCGCGCCGAACTGCCCGCGATCGATCTGCAGGTCACCCAGAGCATTAACCAGCTTAGCCGCCTGCTCGGCCGCGAGCCCGAGGCGCTGCGTGCCGAATTGGAAAGCATCGCCCCGTTGCCGGCGCTGCCGATCGTGGTGCCGATCGGGCTGCCCGCGGAATTGGCCCGACGCCGACCCGATATCCGCGAAGCCGAGGCCAACCTGCACGCCGCGACCGCCCAGAGCGGTGTCGCGGTGGCGAACCTGTACCCGCGCCTGACGCTGTCGGCGACCGGGGGCTTTCAATCCGAGACCGCCGGTGAGCTGCTTGAATGGGCCAGCCGCTTTGGCTCGATGGGACCGGCGCTGGACCTGCCGTTATTCGATCGCGGCCGCTGGAAGTCGGTGCGTCTGTACGATGTGCGGGCGCAGGAGGCTGCGGTTGCCTATCAGCACGCCGTGCTGCAGGCGCTGCATGAAGTGGAAGGCGCGGTCGCAGCGCTCGGCGCTGATCAGCAGCGGCGCTCCTGGCTCGATGCCAGCGTTACGCAAAGCCGCGAGACCCTGACGCTCTCGCGGCAACGCTACCAGAGCGGGCTGGCGAACTTTATCGACGTGCTGGACGCTGAGCGCACGCTGCAGCAGAACCGGCTGTCACTGGCCGACAGCACCACGGCGGTCGCCGTCGATCTGGTGCAACTGTATCGGTCGCTGGGCGGGGGCTGGCAGGCACTGCATGGGCCGCCGCCGGAGCAAGCCCCAGGCGCGGCAGGGGCCGCCGGTGGCGCCGGCGGTTCCTAACCGCGACCCAATGTATTGAAATTCAATGATCTGCGATCAGGCGTGATGCGCTTCCGTTTCCTTACCGGGCTCGTTCCTATAGAATGTTGAATCGTATTGCTACCATCTAGATCATTGAGTTGACAGGTTTTTTTTCGAAGCTTTATCCAGGTTCCTCATGCCCCCATCCCTGCCAGAGCTGCTTGCGAGCACTCCGCTCTTCGGTGCCAATGCCACTTACGTCGAGGCGCTGTACGAGAAGTACCTGCAGGACCCCGACAGCGTCGATTCCGCCTGGCGCGGCTACTTCGATGCGATGGGGCCGGCGGCTGCGCCGGAACGCGCGCACAGCGCGGTAATCGCCGGAGTCGCGGCGCGCACCCAGGCAGCTGCGGGCGCCGGCGCGCCGATGGTGTCCGAGGGCGGCGAAAAGCAGGCCGCGGTCTCGCGGCTGATGCAGATCTACAGCAATCGCGGCCACCTGATCGCGCACATCGATCCGCTCGGGCTGCTGCAGCGCCCGCGCCCGCGCGTGCTGGACCTGGATTTCGCCGGCCTAAGCGAAGCGGACCTCGACACCGAGTTCTTCACCGCTAGCCGCAATGACTGGATACCCAGGCGCGCCACGCTGCGCGAAATCATTGCGCGGCTGGAGCATGTCTATTGTGGACACATAGGCGCTGAGTTCGCTCATGTCTCCAATAGCGACGAGCGGCTGTGGCTGCAAGACGAATTCCAGCTCGGACGCATGCAGCACCGCTTTAGCGTCGAGGAGCGGCGCAACCTGCTCGGCCAGCTGACCGCGGCCGAAGGGCTGGAGCGCTACCTGCACACCAGGTACGTGGGGCAGAAGCGCTTCTCGCTCGAGGGCGCGGATGCACTGATCGCCTCGCTGAATGAACTTATTCAGCTGGGCGGTCAATCAGGCATCGAGGAATGCGTGCTCGGCATGGCTCATCGCGGCCGGCTCAACGTGCTGGTCAACGTGCTGGGAAAGTCGCCCGGGCAGCTGTTCTCGGAGTTCGAGGGCAAGTACGACGACAATCACGCCCAGGGCTCCGGCGACGTGAAGTACCACAAGGGCTTCTCCGCCGACGTGCGTACGCCGGGCGGCAACGTGCATGTCGCGCTGGCCTTCAACCCCTCGCACCTGGAGATCGTCAATCCGGTGGTCGAGGGCTCGGTGCGGGCGCGGCAGGAGCGCCGCGATGACGCCCAGGGGGACCGCGTGGTGCCGGTGCTGATGCACGGCGACGCCGCCTTCGCCGGCCAGGGTGTGGTGATGGAGACGCTGCAGCTGTCCCAGGCGCGCGGCTTCCGCACCGGCGGCACGATTCATATCATCATCAACAACCAGATCGGCTTTACTACTTCCGATCCGCGCGATGCGCGTTCCACCACCTACTGCAGCGACGTTGCGAAAATCGTCGAAGCGCCGATCCTGCACGTCAATGCCGATGATCCGGAGGATGTGCTGTTCGTGACGCGACTCGCGCTGCGCTATCGCCAGCGTTTCCATAAGGACATCGTCATCGATCTGGTGTGCTACCGCCGACTCGGGCACAACGAAGCGGATGAGCCGGCTGCTACCCAGCCGATCATGTACCGGCTGATCCGCCAGCACCCGAGCGTGCGCAAGCTGTATGCCGACCGCCTGATCGCCGAGGGCGCGATCTCGGCCGACGAGGCGGAACAGCTGGTGGCGCACTATCGCCAGGCGCTCGATTCCGGCCGACTGGAGCTGCACCCCGCGCTGGGCCTGATCGGCAACAAGTACACCATCGACTGGACGCGTTACGGCAAGGCCGACTGGTCCGATCGCATCGCGACCGGGGTCGAGCCGCAACGGCTGGTCGCGCTCGGCCAGCGGCTGGTGCGCTATCCGGAGGAGCTGATGCTGCATCCGCGGGTCGTGCAGGTCATCCGCAACCGCGCCAAGATGGTCGCCGGCGAGCTGCCGCTCGACTGGGGTATGGCTGAATCGCTGGCCTATGCGTCGCTGCTCGATGAGGGCGTCGCGGTGCGCATCTCTGGCCAGGACAGCGGCCGCGGTACCTTCTTCCATCGGCACGCGGTACTGCACGATCAGAATACCGGCCGCCGCTTCGTTCCGTTGCAGCACGTGCGCGACGGGCAGCCACGCTTCACGGTGATCGATTCGATCCTGTCGGAGGAAGCCGTGGTCGGCTTCGAGTATGGCTATGCGACCACCAGCCCGGATTGTCTGGTGATCTGGGAGGCGCAATTCGGCGATTTCGTCAACGGTGCCCAGGTGGTGATCGACCAGTTCATCTCCTCTGGCGAGGCCAAGTGGGGCCGCTTGTGCGGCCTGACACTGTTCCTGCCGCACGGCTACGAAGGCCAGGGCGCGGAGCATTCATCGGCGCGCCTTGAGCGCTTCCTGCAGTTGTGCGCCGAAGAGAACATGCAGGTGGTGGTGCCATCGACGCCGGCGCAGATGTTTCATCTGTTGCGTCGCCAGGTGCTGCAGCCGTTCCGCAGGCCGCTGATCGTATTCACGCCCAAGAGCCTGCTGCGTCACGAGCTGTCGGTGTCCTCGCTGGCCGATCTGAGCAACAGCAGCTTTGCCCAACTGATCGGCGAGATCGACGACATCGTGCCCGCACAGGTGGAGCGGGTGGTGTTCTGCAGCGGCAAGGTGTACTTCGACCTGCTCAAGGCGCGCCGCAGCGCCGCGCTGCGTAACGTCGCCCTGGTGCGCATCGAGCAGCTGTACCCGTTTCCGGTCGAGCAATACCAGGCAACCTTGGGCCGCTACGCCAACGCCACTGACCTGGTGTGGTGCCAGGAAGAGCCGCAGAACCAGGGCGCCTGGTACCAGATCCGCCACCGCCTGCAGGATCTGGCCGGGCCGCGCACCGTGTACTACGCTGGCCGCGCCGCAGCGGCCGCGCCGGCGACCGGTCAGAGCAAGACGCACGAACTCGAGCAGCGTCGCCTGGTCGACACAGCGCTCAATGCGGTGTCGATCGAGCAGACCATGCGCAATACGCCGCGGCTGACGCTCACGCCCGAGGGGGCGATTGACGCCGGCTCGGAGCGCGCGCCCACGCCGATCAGTTCCGCTATAAGGATGAAGAGTTCATGAGCGTCGAGATCCGCGTGCCGGCATTGCCCGAGTCGGTGTCCGATGCAACGCTGGTGGCGTGGCGCAAGCAACCGGGCGAGGCGGTGACCCGTGACGAGAATCTTGCCGATCTGGAGACCGACAAGGTGGTGCTGGAGGTGCCCGCGCCCATCAGCGGCGTGCTGCGCGAGATCAAGGTGCAGACCGGCACCACGGTCAAGAGCGGCGAACTGCTGGCGGTGATCGACGAGGCCGCCACGGGCGCGCCAGCGCCGAGCGCCAAGGCAGCCGCGAGCACCAGCGAAGCCGCCAAACCGCCGCCGCCGGCGGCGGCTGCCGCCAGCAATGGCAAGGCGGCCACCGCGGCAGCCAGTTCTGCGGCGGCGCCCGCAGCCAGCGCGCCGCCCAGGACCGGTCCGGCCGCGCGCCGCGTGATCGAGCAGAACGATCTCGCGCCTGGCTCAATCCGGGGTTCCGCGCCCGGCGGCCGCGTCACCAAGAGCGATGCGCTGGCCGCCGCCGCCACAGCACCCGACGCGGTGCCCACCGAGGTGCCCGCAACTCCGGCCACAGCGCTCGCGCGCACCAGGCGCGTCGAGCAACGCGTGCCGATGACGCGGTTGCGGGCGCGCATCGCCGAACGGCTGGTGCAGGCGCAGTCAACCCAGGCGCTGCTGACGACCTTCAATGAGGTCGACCTGACTGCGGTGCAGGAGCTGCGCGCGCGCTACAAGGACAGCTTCGAGAAGAAGCACGGCGTGAAGCTCGGCTTCATGTCGTTCTTCGTCAAGGCCTCGGTCGAGGCGCTGAAGCGCTTTCCGGTGGTGAATGCTTCGATCGAGAACAACGACATCATCTACCACGAGTACTTCGATATCGGCGTCGCGGTGTCCACCGAGCGCGGCCTGATGGTGCCGGTGCTGCGCGATGCCGACGCGATGAGCTTTGCGGACGTGGAGAAAGGCATCAGCGCCTATGCCGCGCGGGCCCGCACCGGGGGCATCACGCTAGAGGATCTGACCGGGGGCACTTTCAGCATCACCAACGGCGGCATCTTTGGCTCGCTGATGTCCACGCCGATCGTCAATGCGCCACAGAGCGCAATCCTCGGCATGCATAAGATCCAGGAGCGGCCAATTGTGGTGAACGGCCAGGTCGCAATCCGGCCGATGATGTACCTGGCGGTGACCTACGATCATCGCATCATCGATGGCCGCGAGGCGGTGCAGTTCCTGGTCACCATCAAGGATTGCCTCGAGGATCCGGGCCGCCTGCTGCTCGGCGTGTGAGCGGCATGGGCGGGACACGCGAGCATGGCTGAGGCTGTCGACGTCGTCGTCATCGGCGCGGGCCCAGCCGGCTATCCGGCGGCGATCCGCGCCGCCCAGAATGGCCTGAAGGTGATCTGCGTCGACAGCTGGGTGAACCGCGACGGCGGCAGCGCGCTCGGCGGCACCTGCCTGAACGCCGGCTGCATACCTTCCAAAGCATTGCTCGAGTCCTCCGAGCTGCTGTATCGCGCGCGCACCGAATTTGCCGCGCATGGCATCGCGGTCAGCGGCGTGGCGCTCGAGCTGGCGACGATGCAGAAGCGTCGCGCCAGCATCGTGCGCAACATGACCAATGGTATCGGATCGCTGTTCAAGGCGGCCGGCGTGAGCGCGATCTTCGGCCGTGGGCGAGTGCTGGGTGGCAGCCTGCAGGGTGGCCGGCGGGTGGAGGTAACCACGCACGATGGCACCAGATCCGAGATCGAGGCCGGGCACGTGGTGCTCGCCAGCGGTTCGATCCCCACCGAACTCAGATCGGTGCCGTTCGATCATGAACACATCGTCGATTCCTGGGATGCGCTCGAATTCGCCTCCGTGCCGTCGAGGCTTTGCGTAATCGGTGCCGGTGTCATCGGCCTGGAGCTGGGCAGCGTGTGGCGCCGGCTCGGTGCCGAGGTGGTGGTGCTCGAGGCACTGGATAAATTCCTGGCGATCGCCGACCAGCAACTCGCCGGCGAGGCCGCGCGGCACTTCAGGAAGCAGGGACTCGATATCCGGCTCGGCGCCAAGGTGACCGGTGCACAGGTCGCCAACGGCAGCGTCAGCGTCGCCTACAGCGATAAGGCCGGAGCGCAAAGCCTCAGTGTCGACCGGGTGATTGTTGCGGTCGGCCGCCGGCCGTACAGCGCGAACCTGCTGGCGCCCGACAGCGGCGTGACGCTCGATGAGCGCGGCTTTATCCAGGTTGATGAACAATGCCGCACGGGCGTCGAAGGTATCTGGGCGATCGGTGACTGCGTTCGCGGGCCGATGCTGGCGCACAAGGGCAAGGAGGAGGGCATCGCCGTTGCCGACCGGATCGCCGGGCGTTATGCGCACGTGAACTACGATGTGATGCCGTCGGTGATCTATACCGCGCC
>Ga0182030_10003028_pt1 | contig 35842 bp, 27 predicted proteins | sample 812S3MmetaG_FD_121299 | JGI IMG/M metagenome (GOLD analysis project Ga0182030, IMG submission 121299) | Permafrost microbial communities from Stordalen Mire, Sweden - 812S3M metaG (Illumina Assembly) | ecosystem: Environmental > Terrestrial > Soil > Wetlands > Permafrost | place: Sweden...
AGGATCGTCACTCGTCCGGGCGTAAACAAGAACTCAAAGCCCAAGGGCACTCCCATAATCCCGGGCATACCGCTGGGGAGGCACTTGGTGGGATTCGGCTTGCCGATATCGGCCTCGGCATCAGGCTGCTGCAGCAAATAGCTGGGATTGTAAGGGGCTGAGTCAGCCACCTTGCCTGAGGCCTGGAAAGCACTGTCCGACATGGCCCAGGTGCCAGACCAGTTCGGCAATGATGAGATGGAAGCGTAGGTTTCACCCTGCGGGCCATGCCAGGCCGCGTTCGCCCGCCCTTGCTCGGCGCTCGCATTGAGCAACGCGAGCGCTGCAATAATTAGGTAAGTCTTCATTAATTCGCCCCGTGTTGTTCTGCGGCCGCGTGGCTGCAGGGGCCGCACGGCCCCGGCCTCTAGTGGCCCCGCTGCCGTGTGCCGATTGCTATTGGTCCGTGCGATTGTGCGGAATTCAAGAAACACCTCTTCCAATGTGCAGCCGTAGATTAGATGGTAGCCTGAAGTCAATGCACCGACGTGATCAGATAGTGGTGCTGATGCATTAGTTGAACGTCGCGGACGCGTCCATCGATTTAGGAGAACCTGATGTTTCATGCTTTGAGAGGTCTTGTCTTATGCGCAATTCTGATCGGTACGACCGCAGGCGCTCAGGGACAGCAGCCGGGAGGCACCGATAGCGTTACGCTTCCTGGGGAAAGAGGGGTTTCACCCCCCTATGGTCCGCCGATTACCCTGGCCCAGGCCGAACGCGCTATCGTCGCCGCCAGAACCGAGGCGGCCCGGCTGAAGTCCGGCGACATTGCAATTGCTGTGGCTGACACCCATGGAGAATTGGTCGCTTTTGTCCGAATGGATGATACGGCGATCCACTCCATCCTGTATGCGCAGCTCAAAGCGCGAGCGGCCGCTCGTGTACGGCGTTTCACCGCCACTCCGCCGCCGGAGATCGCCGCTGCGGTGGCCACCACGCCCGACTTCGTTGGTACCCCAGGAGGCGTGCCCATTGTCGTTAATGGTAAGACGATTGGTGCCATCGGCGTCAGCGGGGCAGAGGACGCGGATCTGGCTATCGCGAAGGCCGCAGCGAAGGCGGTGGCCACCGCCGGGTAGTCTCGCGACATCGTTGAGTGCGAGCAGCGAAAACCGGGCAGGAAACCCAGGCAGATCGAACCGGGCAGTGCCACCGACCTGCAGGTATTGTGAGCTCTTTGGAGCCGGGCTAGCCCCGATCATTTTGCTACTTTAGCGCGGCTTCAACGGCCGCTGCGCCTGCCACTGCGCATTTCTCGTCCTCCTCTCCGCTTCTACCGCCGCTGACGCCGATGGCCCCCACGAACTCCTTCTTGGACCAGATGGGGACCGCGCCCGCCAAAGTGGTCATGTTGGCCCCGAGTTTCGCGGCCACTGTCGGATCCGCGGCGGCGTCAGCGATGGCTTTCGACGATGGTTCTCGGAGTGCGACAGCGGTGAGCGCCTTTCGCGTGGCAGAGTAGATATGCCAACCTCTGATGCCGTCGGCCGCTTCGGTGGCGCGCGGTTGGCCTGCCGTATCCAGCACGGCGGCCGCTACCGACCCACACGCGCGCAAGGCTGCCTGAACACCCTCGAGAGCGGCTGCTGCCGTCGGACCGCGGGCGATCGGTCCGCGATCCCATGGTGGCGGGCCGCCTCCCGCATAGGGATCAAAATGCTCACCGAGATGCAGTTGCACTGCCCCTGCGTCCCCGGCGAGGTTACCTGGGGGAATCGTCTGTTCACCGGCGGCCCGAGAGAGTCCGCCGAGCGTACTCATCAGGGCGGCGACTACCAGAGTGAGTAGCTGTGATTTCAATTGAAAGGCTCCCTAGTTTGTCCATCGACTGTTCTGACCCACGACTGGGGGTTTCCTGTTGGCGCTTGCCCACGCCATCAGCTGCACTCTGTCGCTCCGAGTGCCATGAGTTCACACTTAAACGCGTCTGCTTAAACCCACTCCAGCGTGTTCCCTCTGGCAGGTGGTTACAGTTACTGCGCCACCCGGGCGCGGTAACTGCCCTATAGATTCAGAATAGCGGCACGCACCCACTGACTGGCCTGAAACTAGAACGTCATATTTAGACGTACTCCAAAGGTTCGCGGCGGAAGAATCGTCGAGTTGTACAGATTGGGCGGCAGAAAGGGCGAGAAGCCAATGGAGTTCAGATTGGTATAAACCAGCTTGTTGTTAATGTTACGGATGTAGGCTGCGAAACTCCACGCTCTGCGCGGCGCTTCATAGGCCACGCTGGCGTCAAATATCCCATAGCCATGCTCAGTGAAATCGGAGTTGTTGGAAATGGTTGTCTGCTGCGAAGAGGCAAAGTGAACGTCCGCGGCGAGCACGACGTCTCCCCCTGAGCGGACGCCGATTGTGTGTGAATAATCGGCATTCCCAGTCCACCGCGGAGTCAGTGGCAAATCCAGTCCGACACAGTTCTCAATGTATGCCGCGTGACCCAGATAGGTTGTCGGCTTATAGCTGCAACCGTTACTGGTAGACGAAAATCCCGTCACTGCACCGAACTGCTGGAAGGTTGCTTCCTCGTATTGAGCCTGCAGGCCAATTCGATCGCTGGCTTGGGGAGCCCAGAGAAAATTCAGCTCTGCGCCCCTCAGATCCGATTTGCCTGCGTTCAGTGTGATCAGGCCTTCCGCCCCGTTAATATCGGGCGCTGTGACGGTGATCTGCTGGTTGGTGTAATCCCAGTAGAACAGCTCGCCGTTGAGCTCAACGGTGTCGTGGAAGAAGCGGTTTTTTAATCCCAGCGTGTAAGCCGTCAGATATTCCGGCAGATAGGTCGACTGCGGTGGCGGCGAGAGCGCAAAGCCACCCGACTTGAAGCCCTGCGAGATCGTGGCGTAGAGCAACGACTTCGGCCTTAGGTCGTACTCGACTCCAATCTTTCCGCTGGTGTCCACGGCATGCAGCCGCTTGTCATATCCGTAGGAATAGAGATTTGTCTGCAGGCCCGTCATGGGATTGATGGCGAGCGTGCTGATTCCGGGAATATCGTAGCCCTCGCCATACCACTGAGCTGCCAGGTCGGCGGTGCGCGTCTCATCCGTGTAGCGAGCGCCGCCCACGACGCGAAAGCGGTCGGTGAGGCTAAAGGTCGCTTGTCCAAATGCGGCTTCGCTCTGTGTGCCAAGATCCGGAACCTGAAAGTAATTGTTTACGGTGGCGAAGGCGTTAAACGGGGGCAGTGAAAAGAATACATATTGCCCATGCAGATTCTCCTCGTACGTATCCGTGATGTAGTAGAGACCGGCGCTCCACTTCAGCCGTTCTGTCTGGTTGCTCAGGCGCAACTCGGTGTTGAATTGATGCGCCGATCCGTTGGTGGCATTGCTTCCGTTGATCTGCACCTGATCATAATCAAACGTCTGGGTTCGGTAGCCGCTGATGGCCGTCAGGGTGGCGAAGCCAAGGTTCCAGTCGAGCTGCGCCCGTGCACTGCGATTTTCATAGTCCTGGAATGAAGGCGCGAGCAGCGGAATGGGTTCATCACCCGCCGTACTTGGAACCACCGCCAGTTGGTGATATTGATTGGCTAGCGGACTGGATTGCGTCCCTGTCAGGCCGATTCCGACGAAGGCATTGCCCTGACCCGTGCCGCCGACGCGCGAAGCATCTACGGTGACCAGCAGCGAGACGTCACTGCTGGGTGTCCACAGCAGATGCATTCGGGCGGCCCTGGTGTCTTCGTCATCGAAGCCATCCGACAGATAGCCGTCGCGCTTGGAATCATAGAAGGCGAATCGCACCGCAAGATCAGTGGTGATGGGCAGATTGATGGCACCCGTGGTTCGCCTGAGGTTGAAGTCGCCGATTTCCTCCTGGATATAGCCGCCAAAAGTCTGGGTCGGCTTGTTGGATATCAGGTTGATGGCGCCAGCGTCGGAATTCCGGCCATAGAGAGTGCCCTGAGGGCCCTTCAGAACTTCGACGCGCTGCAGATCATAGAAATTGCCGGCGACTTCGCTTGGCTCCCCGATGACAACACCGTCGGTATTGATTGAAACTTCAAGTTGGCCGAACAGGGCGCTGTCACCGACGCCGCGAATGTAGACCTGGGTGTTCTGGTTATTGGTAAAATTTACGCCAGCGACCAGCTTGTTGAGATCCTCGGGCTGACTCACACCCTGGCTGGCAATGTCCTCTCCTGAAAGCACGGTCACCGGGATTGCGGTCGTCTGCACAGTTTCTAGGCGACGCTCAGCGGTCACCACCACTTCCTCGAGACCCTGTGCGCTGGTCCCACCCGTTTCCTGTGCGCAGCTCGCGCCTGAGTAGAAAACGAACGGGAACGCGGCAAGCACGCCCAGGAGGCGTCCCAGCAGATTTTCAGTAGACATCGACGATTCTCCCCACTATGGCCGACTTATAGTTGGCAGCTGCTTCGCGGCGCTTCCCAAATTGTGGTGCCCACGAAACGGTAGCTGCGACTGATAATACTCAGACAAGAGAAGCTAACACTCAGACATGATTAAAGGAATGTTGCTTGCCTTCCAGAGCTATTGAAATAACCGCCGGCTCGATAAGTTCTGCGCCCGCACGCTCATTTAGGGACCAATCCGGAGACGCGCTGGCGTTCGGCGCTCCCAGCTAAAGTTCAGGGCACGTGCCAACGATTCGAGCTTCGGGGTGATCAAGGCCATCACCTCGCGGGGCCTCGCACTGCACTCCGCGCAGGCGTTTGGGGGCTGGAGATGGCTTCTCTACTCCCTAGCGCCAGAGCACGTCGCGGCCAGCCGGCTGTATTAGTGCGCCCTCGACATGGGCCCGACGAAGCCCTCAGGGCCTTGAGCCGTTGAGTAGCTGACTGGACCGGCGGCAGCCCAGGCTCAGGGCAAAGAACTTCTATCGCGACGACGAATCTCGCTTCCGGCGCGGCAAACCGTCGGGCCCCGGTCCGCAGCCCACGCAAGACCGCGTGCCAAAAGTCGCTTTACGTTGGGATTCTTGTAGTTCTCCGGCCGGTGTCCCATCGCCATATAGAATGAACGGCCATCACCCACGCACTTGGTCCAGGCGACGGGGTGGTCGCCCATATGGAGATCCACGCCACCTTCGGTGGGATCGTAGGTTGCTTCGTCCACTCTAAGCAGGACATGAGCTCCGCTTAGGCGAGGACTGGCCTTGAAGGAGTACCACTCCTCGGTCAGGTTCCAACTAGCGGGCAGGCCCTGGGTCACCCAGTTGGTGGGATCATCTACGATGACCAGCGCATCCTGAAACCCCGGCGAACGCGGATGCCCAATAAAGCGGGCGCCGATCAGCGTATCCGCATACCAGTCCCAGTCATATCGGAAGTCGCCGCCTGAGCCGTGGACAGCAGCAAATCCGCCGCCGCGCTCGACGTAGCGGCGAAGCGCAGCACGCTGGGGCACCGTCAGCACGTCACCACTGACGTTATTCCGAACCACCAGCGTGAAGTGACTCAGATCGATGTCATTTATCGCTGCGCCACTCTCGGTGAATGCCATCGTCCAGCCGTTGCGGGTGCCAATCTTTCGGAAGGCCATGGCCGCAGCGCGTATGGCATGGTCATCCCTTGCGCCGGTCGCTTTCGAGAATACCAGCATTGAGGGCATGCGCACGGCGGCTGGCAGCGGCGAGGCACCCTCATCGTAGCGTGCGCAGCGAGCGCTTGCCGCGGCGTCCGTTACCGCGATCGACGCGAGGTCCGCGTCGAGACTCGCGATCGTTGCAGCTGACAGCGGAAGATTCTTGGAGGCGGCGACCCACTCTGCATCGACGATGGCGGCGAACGTGGGTGGTGTCGTGCGTGTGATCAGATCCGGAAGATTCGTCAGCAAGTCGGGTACATCTTTGTCGAGCACGGCTCGTGTCAGCGGATTGATCAAGAGGTCCAGTAGGATCGTCTTCGAGGAATAGGGCGTGTGCGCCGCAGGACAGTCGGCCTCGGAGACGGCAGCCGGCGCAGCGCCGGCGGTGTGCGCACCGCCACCGAGTTGCAACAAGCCCACCAACGCCCAGGTTCCAAACATCCTGGAGGGCCGTGCTGCGACGGCCGTGCGGTTCGCCTTCGAGTTCACCACAGTCACGGGAGTTATCCAGCCCCTCAGGCTTGTCATTGTGATATTCGTCGATTGAGCATGAATTGCACCGAAAGAGCGCTGGGGCCGGTGACTCCCGTTCGCACCCCGGTGAGCAAAACGGTGCCCCTCTAGCCGCGGCTCACCGAAAACCGATAGGTAATCTTATTCTCATACGTGTCGCCGGGCGCCAACCGCGCCGAGCCAAAATCGGCCTGGTTTGGAGTATCTGGAAACAGCTGTGGTTCCAGAACGATCGCATCGCCCTGTCGATAAATGTGTCCTGATTTACCTGTAACGGTTGCATCCAGAAAATTGCCTGAATAGAACTGGATGCCGGGCTGATTCGACAGTATTTCCATTACGCGACCCGATACAGGTTCAGTGACGCGGGCCATCAGCCTGGAGGACGCCACCGGCGCCCGGTTGACGACCCAGTTATGGTCGTACCCCTTCCCGAATACCAGTTGTTCATCCGAGCCACTCCGGATGTCACGGCCAATGGCCTTCGCCTGGCGAAAGTCGAACGGCGTACCAGCGACCCGTCGAAACTCTCCCGTCGGAATCAGTGTCTTGTCGACGGGCGTGTACTCCTCTGCCGGAAGCATCAACAAATGATGCATCACACCTTCGGCCGTGCCTTCGCCGGCCAGATTGAAGTAGCTGTGATTGGAGATATTGACCACCGTGGGCGCATCGGTAGTTGCGCGATATTCGACCGACAGCTCATTGTGCTCGTTGAGCGAGTACAGCGCCGTCACCGTCAGTGCGCCTGGATAGCCCTGGTCGCCATCCGGGCTGACATATTTCAGTGTGACGCTGCCCGTGGGGCCCTGAGTGATGCCGCTGACCACCCAGATCACTTTATCGAATCCGACGAGCCCCCCGTGCAGCGAGTTGGGCCCGTTATTGGTCGCCAACTCGTAGGACTTACCGTCGAGTGCGAAGCGCCCTTTCGCAATGCGATTGGCAAATCTTCCCACCGTCGCTCCGAAATACTGTGGGTTCGCCGCATAGCCGGACGCCGTTGAAAAGCCCAGCACTACATCGGCTCTTATCCCTTGGCGGTCTGGCACGAGCAGCGACTGGACTGCCGCGCCCAGCGTGATGATGCGAGCAGTGACGCCTCGTCCATTCGACAAGGTGATGGCCTCTACGGCCCGCCCGTCTGCAAGCTTGCCAAACGGCGCGCGGGTGACTTCTACGGCGCCAGCCGCTGCGGGCAGAATTCCTAACAACAGGGTGAGCGCCAGTGCCGGCCGGATCAGTTCACATTCCATGTTCCGCGGATTCCTTACAGCGCATGAGGCGGTATATTGTCTGACAAATAGTTTGCATTGCAAGCTCAGCCATTCTGTCGCTTGCTTGAAAGTCTGTGAAATTGAGCTCCGCGCTCAGCGCCACGGAGTGTTGGCAACGAGGCCGCGGCGCTCCATCGACGTTGCGGCGGGGGCTGCAGTGCGAGGAGTGACGGCAGCAGGCACCAGTTGCAGAAAAGCGGGATCGCGGCTGCCGGGAGAGAGGCACTGCCGAGGCACTGCTGCACCCGCTAATGGTTGTCGCGGGGGAGACCCTTGGTTTGTGCGATGCGTTGATAGCTCTCAGCGCCTTCAAGGATTGCGCCGGTATTAAGCTGGCCGACCACAGCGCGCTGCATCGCCTGCCAGGGCGTCTGGGACTCCGGAGAGACATAGCCTCCGCTCTCTATGAGTGCACGCTGTCGGGCCGCCAGTTCCACTACGTCGATAAGCACGTTAGCACTACCACGGCGCAGGTCAATGCGCACTCGATCACCGGTGCGCAGGAGCGCGAGTCCGCCATTCGCCGCTGCCTCCGGAGAGGCATTCAGTATGGAGGGAGAAGCGGAGGTCCCGGACTGCCGACCATCCCCAACACAGGGCAGCGCGCCCACGCCTTCGCGAATCAGGTAATTGGGCGGCCTCATGTTGACCACCTCAGCCGCTCCCGGGTAGCCAATCGGTCCGGCGCCGCGCATGAACATCACTGTCCTGGCCGTGATATTCAAGGACGGATCGTCAATGCGGCGGTGGTAGTCCTCTGGCCCGTCAAAGACGATCGCCGGCCCCTCAAACGCATCGGGATCTTCCGGATCTGACAGATAGCGCTCACGAAATTCCGGGGAAATGACGCTGGTTTTCATGATTGCAGCGTCAAAGAGGTTGCCCTTAAGCACGATAAATCCGGCATTGGTAACCAGAGGCGACTCGAACGGCCGGATGACCCGCTCATCCTCAATCGAGGCGCCGCGACAGTTGTCCCCAATCGTCTGCCCATTCACCGTCAGTGCGCCTTCACGGATCAGCCCTTGCCGCATCAGTTGCGAAATCACCGCCGGCACACCGCCCGCCCGGTAGAAATCCTCGCCAAGGTACTCACCGGCTGGCTGCAAGTTCACCAGCAACGGAACCTTGTGCCCGAACTCCTGCCAGTCCTGGAGCACATGATCAACGCCCATGTGACGTGCGATCGCTATCAGATGGATGGGCGCATTCGTGGAACCGCCAAGCGCCGAGTTAACCACGACAGCGTTCAGGAACGCCTCGCGCGTCATGATGTCCGAGGGCTTGAGATCTGCGTGAACCAATTCGACGATTCTGCGGCCCGTATGGAATGCGACCTCCTGCCGGTCCCGATAGGGCGCGGGAATCGCTGCAGAGCCCGGCAAAGACATTCCAAGTGCCTCGGTGAGGCTGTTCATCGTCGTCGCTGTGCCCATGGTATTGCAGTAGCCGGTTGAGGGTGCCGACGAGGCAACCAGCTTGATGAAGCCAGCTTCGTCGATCGTGCCAGCAGCAAGCAACTGGCGCGCCTTCCAGACAATGGTTCCCGACCCGGTGCGCTCGCCCTTGAACCATCCGTTGAGCATTGGCCCGACCGAAAGCGCAATTGCAGGAATATTGACGGTCGCGGCAGCCATCAAGCATGCGGGCGTCGTCTTGTCGCAGCCAATCGTGAGTACCACGCCGTCGAGGGGGTAGCCGTAGAGCGTCTCAACAAGTCCAAGATAGGCAAGATTGCGGTCTAGTCCGGCCGTTGGCCGCTTGCCTGTTTCCTGGATCGGATGTACAGGAAACTCTAAGGCGATGCCACCGGCTTCCCGAATTCCCTCGCGCAGTCGCTCGGCCAGCACCAGGTGGTGACGATTGCAGGGGGAAAGGTCCGAGCCCGTCTGTGCGATGCCAATAATCGGTCGGCCGGATCGAAGTTCCTCCAGGCTCAGCCCATAATTCAGGTAGCGCTCCAGGTAGAGCGACGTCATGTCGATGTTGGCCGGGTTGTCAAACCAAGCGCGCGACCGAAGTTTCCTAGTGGTTGACATCAGATAACCGCTCACTGAAAGCCAAGGAATAAGCCATTTGCCGCGACACAGGCAAAGCGCGCCCGCTTTGCGGTTTGACGTCCGGCAGCACCCAAGCTGCTCGGTCGACTCAGCGATCCACGGTCGCAAGCTGCCGGTCGCGGTCGGGCGCGCCTCCCCACCCCCGTTGGCAGCCCGACGCTGCCGCAGCATACCATTATGTACTCAGACATTATAGAATCGCGCGGCTGTGAACGCCATACAACTTGCAAGCGCGGAGTGCCAACACCGATGACATCCTATTCAAAGCGCGTGGACGCGCCGTCCTCGGTCACTGCGCGCTACGGTCCAGCACTGACGCTGCTTGCGAGCCTGTTCTTTATGTGGGGGTTCATAACGGTAATCAACAACACACTGCTTCCGCATCTGAAAAGTGTGTTCGTCCTGAACTACACCCGCACCACAATGATCGAATCCGTGTGGTTTATTGCCTATTTTGTCGCTTCAATGCCCTCCGCCTGGCTGATTGAGCGCATTGGGTATCAGAAATCGCTGGTGACTGGACTCGGAATAATGGCCTTGGGCGCCCTCACGATGATTCCGGCCTCGCATATACCTTCCTACGGTCTCACGTTAGGTGGCCTATTCATCATCGCCTGTGGAATCACCCTGCTTCAGGTGGCGGCCAACCCTTATGTGGCCGTCGTAGGAACGCCGCAAACAGCAGCCTCTCGTCTGAATCTGGTGCAGGCTTTCAACTCATTGGGAACTACCCTCGCTCCGCTGTTTGGCGGCTATCTGATCCTGGGACGATCGACCTCGGGCACTGCGATCGCAGGCCAGGTGCTCTCCCCTGCGGAGCGGCTCGCGGATGCCCACGCCGTGCAGCTGCCCTATCTCATCGTCACGGTCGCGCTTATCGTACTGGCCGTCGTGATCGCACGCTTTCCGCTTCCTGCGATGGGATCCGCCACTAGCAGGGCCTCGAAGGCGGAGCGGGCGGGACATTCACTCTGGCGTCACCGCAACCTGGTCTTCGGAATCCCTGCGATCTTCATCTACCTCATCGCCGAGATCGGAGTCGCCAACCTGTTCATCAATTTCGTCTCGCAGCCGGAGATCGGAAATCTGACCCACGAGCATGCCTCGCACTATCTGTTCATGCTCTGGGGCGGGATGATGATTGGACGCTTTGTGGGCAGCTACCTGATGCGGTCAATTTCCGCCGAACGGGTACTCGCAGCTGCGAGCATTGCCGCGTTTGTGGTGATGCTCGCTACGGTCTTCACCAAGGGACCGTTCGCCATGTGGGCGCTTGTATCGGTAGGCCTGTTCCATTCGATCATGTTCCCGACGATCTTTACGCTTGGCATCCGCGGACTGGGTCCGTTGACCGAGGAAGGCTCGGGTCTGCTGATCATGGCCATTGCAGGCGGTGCGCTGGTCATAGTCCAGGGATGGATCGCGGACGCCTACGGCCTCCAGAGCTCGTTTCTGCTGACCGCGGCGTGCGAGCTCTATGTGTTGTTCTACGCGCTCTGGGGTTCTCGTCCGCTACACGCTGCGGCTGGGGCGGTTGCTAGCCTTGACGCCTGACGCTGATGGCTGATTCGCCATTCGTAGTTGGTGACTGGGGGACGAGCCACCTCCGCCTCTTCCTGTGCGCAGCGGACAGTACCGTCCTCCAACGTGTCCAAGGTCCCGGCGCTGCCCAAGTCCCGGGAGCGCATGCTGCGACGCTCGCGTCATTGCTCGCTCCCTGGCAGAACAACGGCGCGCTGTTGCCGGTGGTACTGTGCGGGATGGTCGGCTCAAGTCTCGGCTGGGTACAGGCGCCCTACCTGCCTTGCCCCGTCCGCCCTGAACAGATTGCCGCAGGTTGCCTTTCGCAGTGGGACGATCGCGTCCAGATCGTTCCTGGACTCTCCTGCCTCAATTGCTTCGCGGCCCCGGATCTGATGCGCGGCGAGGAAACGCAGATTCTCGGCGCCCTGCACCTTGAACCTCGGCTGCAGCACGGGCGCCAGCTGCTGTGCCTGCCAGGCACGCACACCAAGTGGGTCGTGCTCAATGACGGGGCGGTGCAAGAATTTCTGACCGCACCGGCAGGCGAACTCTTCGCGCTGCTGCGCGAGCATAGCGTCTTAGTCGATGACCGCAATGGCAAAGACCTTTGCGGCAGCGAGCCAGCCTTTGCCGAAGGAGTGCAGTCATTCAACCGCTACCCGCAGGCCCAGCTCCTGCACCGGCTGTTTGAATGTCGCAGCCGGCGACTGGGCGGAGAGTTTGATGCTCACATGTCCGCCGCATTTCTTTCCGGCCTGTTGATCGCCAGCGACGTCACTGGCGCCCTGGCGGCGCTTGGTGCCAGTGCAACGCCTTCCCAAGTGACCCTGATCGGCGCACCCGGCTTGATCCCCCTGTACACCGCCGCTCTGGAACAGCGGCGCATCCGGGCTGCACCTATCGATGGCGAGACGGCATCATGCGCCGGACTCGTTAACGTCCACAGGCAGCTTTCAACAGTGAACCTCACGCATGCACACTGATGAATTGCTCGCGGATCTTCCGCTGGTCGCCATCCTGCGCGGGCTCAGGCCGGAGCAGGCCATCGCCGTCGCTTCGCTACTGTATGAGGCGGGGATTCGCCTCATCGAAGTACCACTCAATTCCCCCGAGCCGTTCCGGAGCATCGCCATGCTCGCTGGCCTGCGCGACCGCGAATGGCTGATCGGTGCCGGCACGGTGCTCAGCAGTGAAGACGTCCGGCGCACTCGTGAAGCGGGTGGCGGCATCATCATCTCACCCAATTGCAATGCCGAGGTTATACGCACTTCGCTCGAGCTTGGTCTCGAGGTCATGCCGGGCATTGCAACCGCCACCGAAGCCTTTGCCGCGATCCGCGCCGGCGCGCGGCTGATCAAGCTGTTTCCAGCGCTCACCTATGGGCCGGCGCATTTGAGAGCTCTCCGGGCCGTGCTGCCATCCGGGATCAGCGTATTCCCCGTGGGCGGCATCGGAGCCGCGGATATCCCAGCATGGCTCACCGCGGGCGCGGCGGGATTTGGCTTCGGCTCGGAGCTTTTCAAGCCCGAGTACAGCCTTGCCGAGATCGCGCAGCGAGCCAGTCACCTGGTGACGGTGCTTCGCGAAGCCCGACGCAAGCCCAAGCCGCTCTAGCCTGCAACTTGTTCGTGAAGGACGCGTGAGACTGGGCACATTCAATAAGGGCATGCTGGCGGCGACTTGCGGCACTCGCGGCGATCGCCCTGTATGCCGGGTGCACCTAAATCCCGGATTCCCATGTACCACCTGAAGCCCCATGCCATCCTGCCCGCTCGCAACATCTTGGGCGAGGGCGTCCTATGGGACAGTCGCCGACAGGCGCTGTGGTGGACCGACATCCACGGTCATCGGCTGCATCGGCACGACTGGTCGCGGGGTACGATGGAGTGCTTTGAAACCCCGGAGCGCGTGTGCTCGTTCGGACTGGTCGAGAGCAGTGAACAACTGATCACTGCCTTTGCCAGCGGCATCGCACTTTACGAGCCACGGCAGCAGCAGATCGAGTGGCTGACGCGCCCGCAGCTACCGGCCGGTGCCCGCTTCAATGATGGTCGCGTCGATCGCCGCGGCCGCTTCTGGAGCGGTACGATGATCGAAGGTGCTCAGCCTCGGGCGGAGGCGTGCCTGTATTCGGTCAGCGGCTCCGGTGCGACACGCTGTCAGGTGCGTGGAGTGACCATTTCCAACGGACTGTGCTTCAGTCCGGATGGAGGCCAAATGTACTTTGCGGATTCTCCGACCCGGCTCATCCAACAATTCGACCTGCTCGAGCCTGAAGGCCTGCTCTCAGCCCCGCGCCCCTTTGCAAGCACCGGCCCCGGGGCTTATCCGGATGGCGCGACCATCGATGCAGACGGCTGCTTGTGGATTGCACACTGGGGCGCTGGCCGCGTCGTGCGCTACACGCCCAATGGCCGGGAAGACCGCACGGTCCTGATTCCAACCGCCCAGCCCAGCTGCGTGTGCTTCGGCGGACCGGATCTGGATATTCTGTGCGTCACGACTGCGCGTGATGGCCTCGATTCCGCTGCGCTGGCAACGGAGCCGAATGCCGGGGACGTATTCCTCTTCCGGGTGGACATCAAGGGGATGCCTGAATGCGAGTATCGAAGATGACTGCGCCCTGTCTTCGCTTGGCTACGCGTTCAGCGCCACAGCTTGCTTCGCGGACGCGCATCGCACCTGACCGAATATGAAACGCATCCGGCTAGGCATCGTCGGTCTCGGGAAGATCGCGCTGGATCAACATCTGCCGGCGCTGGCCGCGAGTGCCGATTTTGAGCTTGCGGGCGTTGCAAGCCCAGAGGGCGAGTTACCGGGCGTTCCCTGCCGTAAGAGTCTTATCGAATTGCTTGAGGCAGTGCCCAAGTTGGAGGCCGTCGCGCTGTGTACACCGCCGCAGGCACGCTTCGAATCTGCGCGCCTGGCGCTGGAGAAAGGCCTGCATGTCTTGCTTGAGAAACCCCCGTGCGTCACTGTCAGCGAGGCGCGCGAGCTGCAGGCTATCGCCCGCCGCAACCGTGTCGCGCTCTTCGCCGCCTGGCATTCGCGCTACGCCCCCGCCATCGACCCGGCTCGCGCGTGGGTAGAACAGCATCCGCTGCAGTCTGTCGCCGTCGTCTGGAAGGAAGATGTGCGGGTCTGGCATCCCGGGCAAGCGTGGATATGGCGGTCCGGGGGATTGGGTGTGTTCGATCCGGGTATTAACGCACTGTCCATACTGACCCACATCGTGCGTGGCCCGCTGGCCTTGAGGCAGGCGCAGCTCCGGTTTCCCAGCAACTGTGAAACCCCCATTGCCGCGCATCTCTCGCTGCACGCTGCCCCGGACGTAGCGATAGAGATGGAGCTCGACTTTCTACACAGCGGCAGGCAGCAGTGGGACATGTCCTTCACTGCCGCTTCCGGTCGCTGTGTCCTCTCGATGGGTGGGAGCGGGATGCACGTCGATGGGGTGTTGCGCCCTCTGTCCGCCTCTGCAGAGTATCCCGCGCTGTACGCGCGATTTGCGGCACTGGTCAGAGAGCAGGCAATTGACTGTGATCTGACTCCATTGGAATTGGTCGCGGACGCATTTCTTTGCGGTCAGCGCATCGAGGTCGCGCCATTCATTGACGAACTGCCCGGCGTCCAGACACCATGAGTAATCGCCCCCTCGCGGCTCGTCTCAGCAAGCTCTCCCCGCTTCCCGCCGCGGCCAAGCATTTGCGCGCAGCGCGCCGGCAACTTGATTTCCGATCCCACCTGCAACTGGAGTCTATGAACGTGGCCAGTCGATCCGATCTCACACACGCCACACGGAACCGTGACTGCTTATGACCGCACAGCACATACCGCGATACCGGGGCGTCTTTCCGGTTGCGCCAACCACCTTCAAGGAGAACGGTGAGCTCGATATCGACAGTCAGAAGCGCTGCATCGATTTCATGATTGAGGCGGGCAGTCACGGGATCTGCATCCTCGCCAATTTCTCCGAACAGTTCCTACTCTCCGACGAAGAACGCGAACGCCTCACGGCGGCGGTGCTCGATCATGTGGCAAGCCGCGTGCCAGTCATCGTCACGACGACCCACTTCAGTACCGGGTTGTGTATCGAGCGCTCAATGCGTGCCCAGGCCAGGGGCGCGGCCATGGTCATGGTGATGCCGCCTTATCATGGCGCCACGTTGCGCGTGGGCGAAGAGAGGATTTACGAGTTCTACGCAAGACTGTCAGAAGCACTCAAGATCCCGATCATGATCCAGGATGCCCCGGTTAGCGGCACCATGCTGTCAGCCGCCTTTCTGGCACGCATGGCCCGCGAGCTTGCACAGATTCGCTATTTCAAGATCGAGACCGCGGGCGCGGCCTCTAAACTGAGGGAATTGATCCGGCTCGGGGGCGAGGCGATTGAAGGTCCGTGGGACGGTGAAGAGGGCATCACGCTGCTGCCCGACCTCGATGCGGGCGCTACCGGCGCGATGACCGGTGGCGGCTATCCGGACGGTATCCGTCTCATTGTGGATGCGCATTTTTCCGGACGACGGGAAGAGGCTTTTGCGCATTACCAGCGCTGGCTACCCCTTATCAACTTCGAGAACCGCCAGACCGGCCTGCTCGCAGCCAAGATCCTGATGCGTGAAGGCGGCGTGATCGCCTGCGATGCTCCCCGCCACCCCTTGCCCGTTCCACACGCCGAAACGCGCCGAGGGCTCATCGAGATCGCGCGCAGACTGGATCCCATGGTCCTTAGGTGGGGCCGCTGATGCGACCAGGATTGCGCGATGATCAGCGCCATCGCCGGCATCAATATCTATCCTGTTGTGCAAAGTCCTTTTAATGAATAACTTCACCCGAAGACAAGCGCTCACGATAGGCGCAGTGACCCTCGCCTCAACATTCGGTGATCTACCCGGCGTGGCTATTGCATCAGAGCCCGCCTCGCCGGCGATCGATCCGATCTCGCTGGTCGATCCTGAGCTTCGGCCAGCACTTGAGCGGATGATAAAGACCGTGGGCGAGTTCAAGGTGGGACCCGGTAACCTCGCCGATTCTCGCAAGACGTGGGAGATGGCGGCGCCTGCGCAAACCCCGACGTACGAGGTCAAACGGATTGCGAGTCCCACGGGAGCGCCCGACGTTCGCATCATCGTGATCAACGGGCAATCCGGGGCAGCGCCTCGGCCGGCCATCGTCTATTTGCATGGTGGTGGATATATTGGCGGGGTAGCGGATTCGAAGATCCCGTCGATGCAACGCGTGGCATTGGAGCACGAGTGCGTCGTGGTGTGTGTCGACTATCGATTGGCGCCTGAAACCCGTTTTCCTGGCGCGCTTGAGGACAATTACGCGGCGCTCAAGTGGGTTTATGAGTCGGCCGAGGTGTTGGGCGTAGATCGCTCGCGCATCGCCGTAATGGGAGAAAGTGCCGGCGGTGGTCATGCCGCCTCGCTGGCCATCGCCGCGCGCGATCGCGGTAAGGTCCCCATCGCCGGCCAGATATTGATCTATCCCATGCTTGACGATCGCACAGGCAGTAGCCGGCGCGTACCTCCGTTCATTGGTACGTTCATTTGGGTTCCGGCATCCAATCGCTACGGCTGGACTTCACTATTGGGCGTTCCCGCCGGTTCACGAATTGTTCCTGCGGGCGCAGTGCCGGCGCGTGCGCAAGACCTTTCGGGTCTGCCGGCAACGTTCATCGGTGTCGGATCACTGGATCTATTTGTCGAGGAGGATATCGCGTATGCCGGGCGCCTCATTTCATCGGGTGTGCCGACGGAACTCCTGGTCATTCCGGGCGCGTTCCATGGATTTGACGGACTTGCGCCTGAGTCGGGTGCGGCAATTCGGTTTCGGCTCGCCTGGAGGACTGCCCTAAATAGAGTGCTGGCTGCCAAGAATGCCACCTGATGGTTTGTGGTGCCGGCCGCCGCATCCGCCTTTCGCTATACGGGACTGATTGATTTCCAAGGGGCCCTCCGCGGCTTTCAGCATCGGAGTCCGGCTTGAATTGACGCTACATGCGCGAGATGCGAATATGTCTAAGTAATAGACATATGACTCTCACGCCTACAGGGGCTTCCACAGGGATACTGCCGCGTGTACCGGCCCCCGAGGAACGACACGCGGGGATCCATGGTAGGTGAGCCAGCACCGCAGACTATTAGGACCGGCCAGGCTCATGTGACGCCTGCCCTTCGCGCGTCTGCGACGGGCCCCTTCAGGCAAACGACACACGTCATCCGAAGCGTTAGCGAACGGAGTTCTTGCGATGTTGCATTTTAATCGTCCCGGCCGCAAAACCACGGGTAGGACGGGCTGGTCCGGCATCCGGAGCATGGCGTTGGTTGCCATCGTAACTGCCGCCAGCTTCGGCACTGATGTGGGTTGGGCCCAAACACCCGGGCTAGCCAGTATCAGCGTGGACCCTAATAAGATCCTGGGTCGGGTGGCGCCGCAGGTCATCGGAGTGAATCTCGAGGATCTTAACTACCAAGTCTATGGCGGCCTTTATAGCCAGCTCATTGACGGCGAAAGTTTTCAGGAAAATATCGACAGCGCCGTACTGGGTTTGAAAGGAACCGAGCGTCTTGCTGTGTATGTGACAGAAAATGACGCCGGTGAACTGCAACTGAGGGCGGGACGATCCGCGAATACGGTCCGGCAGATTCTCGGGCTGAAGCTGCAGCCTGAGCCCCCCGCCGGACCTCCTGCGGAGCCGGGCGTCTTCGCCATGCCGCACGGGCCGGTGCCCACGGTGCCGCTATCCGAATTGCCGCCTGATATGCGTGCAGCGCTGCTTGAGGCCGCCCGGCCCGAGCGGCGGGTGAGCCGACAGTGGCGAGCCATTGAGTCCGGCGCGGAAGGGACGTTCGGGTTCGAACGCAAGTCCCCGTTTGTGGGGGCGCAGAGTCAGATCGTGACCTTTGTCAAAGGCGTCGGCGACGTCGGGATCGAGAATGCGGGACTCAATCGTTGGGGCATCAATCTGGTAGCAGGCATGCCCTATGAGGGGCTCCTGCGGGTAAGGAGCGCCACTAAAACCAAGCTGTGGGTCGCATTGCTCGACGGAACCGGCAAGAAGAAACTGGCGGAAAAGGCCCTCGACATAGAGCCGGGGACCGATTATCAACGCCTTGAGTTCACGCTGACGCCGCGTTCGAGCGACAAGCAAGGTCGCTTCGCCGTGAGTCTCAGGGCGCCCGGCTCGGTCACTTTAGGTTATGCGTTTCTGCAGCCGGGGCCGTGGGGTCGATTCAAGAATTTGCCAGTCCGGCTCGATCTGGCACAGGCCCTCATCGATCAGGGGGTCAAGGTCATTCGCTATGACGGATCGATGGTGAGCGGGGCCGTCGATGGAAATCTGTACAAATGGAAGGAGATGATCGGCCCACGGGATCTTCGTAAACCTTACGCAGGCTCGTTCAATCCGTACTCCACCAACGGCTTTGGAATCATTGACTTCCTGAACTTCGCCGAGGCGGCAGGAGTCATGGCCGTGCCGGGTATCCGGATAGATGAGACGCCGGAAGATATGGCAGATTTCGTGGAGTACGTGAACGGGCCGGCCTCGTCGAAATGGGGGAGCCGCCGAGTTGCGGACGGCCATCCTGCACCATACAACCTCACCCATCTGGAAATCGGCAACGAACACCAGATGGATGACGCTTATGTCGAGCGCTTCGAGCTGCTTGCCAAATCCATCTGGGCACGAGATCCGAAGATCGTCCTGCTCATCGCCAACTCTCTGATCGGCCCGGGCGGTCGGATGAGTCCAGAGGCGGCGCGCGCGGTCTGGGAAGTCGGCCCCGCTGGGGAGGTATCGAATCAATTGAAGAATGCGGTTCGGCTAATTCGTTTCGCGCAAGAGGAGAAAGGACAGGTCTGGTGGGATCAGCACTACCAAGCTTTTCCGAACGATTATGAGCAAACCGGATCGAGCCCGACTATCGATATCATCACGACGCTGAGGCGCAGCATCGATCGGCTCGTTCCGGGCAACACCCTGCGGGTGGCCGCGCTTGAAGAAAACGGAGCGACTGCCAACATGCGGCGGGCGCTAGTGCACGCGCGCAATCTGAACGCCTTCTTCCGATTGGGCCAGTACGTGCCCGCAGCCGGACTTGCGGATGCTCTTGAGGCGGCGGGCCAGGTGCTGACGTGGGACCAAGGCGTCACCGTGTTTACGCCCTCTGAGGTATTTCACCAGCCCTCCTATTTTGTGGACCAAGCCGTCGCCCAATACTGGGCCGCCAACGCGGTGGAAACAACTGTGCACGGACCGCTCGATGCACAGGCCCGGACCACAGATGACGGACGGGAAATCGTTCTGCAGGTCATTAATGACACGTCCCAGCCGATCGAAACAGCACTGCGCATTGAGGGCATAGAACTCGGCCCGGCGAAGCCGACGACCGTCGTGGAACTGACGGGCCCTGAGGAGGCGGTCAACTCACCCGAGCATCCCGATCGAGTGCGGCCTACGACTCGCGTGTGGGAGAATTGGACCGGGGTAGCGCGCTACACATTCCCGAAGCACTCAGTAACCTTATTGCGGTTCGAACGCTGATCGGGGGACCAACGCCATGTCCGAGACGCCACCGTGCCGAGGCCGAGCAGCGGCAGTGCTCTCGCGCTGGTTGCGTGCCGAGCAGCGCGCGCTGACGAGGCCGGTGGGCTTCGCATTCCGGTCGGACATCATGCCTTGCGCCGGCGCTGCCGTGAATCGTCGGGTGAGGAAGTCACAGCTGGCGAGGCGCGAAAACACCAAGTGGGGTGTGTTGGTCATCGCGCTCGTAGCTGCATTCGGCTGCTTGGGCGCGCGAGCGGCTGAATCGGGCTCGCCGATGCCGGGCGCGCTCGTATCCATCGATGTCGATCTGAAGCACACGATTGGCGCCTTCAAACCGCTTTACGCTTGGTTCGGGATGGATGAAGCGAATTACGCGACCTCTCCGAACGGGAGGAAGCTACTTGTCGAGCTGCACGACATGACCGCGGCGCCCGTCTACATCAGATCGCACAATCTCTTCACGTCAGGCGATGGAGTTCCGGATCTCAAGTGGAGCTCCACCAACGTCTATAGCGAGGATGCTGCAGGTCAGCCAGTCTATGATTTCAGAATCCTGGACGGGATTTTCGATAGCTACAAACAGGCAGGCGTAAGACCTCTTGTCGAGCTCGGATTTATGCCCCAGGACCTCGCGTCGGAGTCCGGTGAATACCACCTGCCTTGGCCGTCGGATCGCCAGCAGTCCGGCGCGGTCTTCAGTCCCCCAAGCGACTACCGCAAATGGGAAAGCCTCGTACGCACTGTCGTAAACCACTTTGTTGAGCGCTATGGGCGGGAGGCCGTGCTGCAGTGGTACTTTGAGGTCTGGAACGAGCCAGACCTCCGATATTGGCACGGGACGGCGGAGGAATACTTGAGGCTATACGATCACGCGGCGGCGGGCGTGAAGGCGGCGTTGCCCGGCGCGCGCATCGGCGGCCCTGGAACCACCCGGGCCAGCGAAAAAGGGCCGATGCTCCTCGAGGCGTTCTTGCGCCATGCAACTAACGGCAAGAGCGCGGCAAAAGATGGGCCTGTCCCACTCGACTTCATTACCTTTCATGCCAAAGGCATTCCGGAGGCCAACGGTGGTGATGTGAGGATGGGGATTCAGCATGAGGTACAGGACTTTGACCGCGGACTCGCGATCCTGCACAAGTTTCCAAAGCTGCGACAACTGCCCGTCATTCTGACTGAAGCCGACCCGGACCCGTGTGCGGCGTGTACGCCCAAGACCAATCCCGCCACCGCATATCGGAACGGTCCGCAGTTTCCCGCCTACACGGCGGCAGCTTACAAGAGCCTGCTTGAGCTAACCGATCGATACAGGCAGCGTGTGGACGGGATGGTCACCTGGTCGTTTATGTACGACGGAAAACCCTATTTTGAAGGCTACCGCACGCTCGCGACGAACGGAGTCGACAAACCGATCCTCAACTTCTTCCGCATGACGGGGATGATGCGAGGGATGCGCGTGGCTGTGCGTAGCACGGGTGCCGTCATCATCGACCAGATGATGTCGGGAGGGGTTCGTGGGTCTCCCGATGTTGATGCAATGGCGACGATCGACGGCCGGGAGGCGGCTGTAATGATTTGGAATTACAGCGATGACGTCAGTGCAACGGCAAGCGCGCCGATCAAGCTCCATGTGAAGGGTTTGTCGCCTCAGGGCCGCCGCGTACTCTTAAGCAACTACCGGATCGATGATACGCACAGCAATGCCTTCACTGTCTGGAAGGCCATGGGCTCGCCGCAAGATCCCACCGCCGAGCAGTACGGCGAGCTTGTGGCGCGGGGCGGCCTGGAGCTGCTCACCTCACCGACGTGGACCGAGGTTAGCGGGGAGGAATTGCAGGTTGAGATGTCCATGCCGGCCAATTCCGTGTCATTGCTCCGCTTGACCTGGTAGGAGAACAGGGGCGGATTGCGCGTCAAGGCGCGGACGGCCGCGCCCAAAGCGCTCAGTCCGAAATTGAGCACAGAGGCTACAAATCATCCAGCGACAAATCGGTGAAAGTTTGGTCCCCAATCAAAACATCGACGCCAAGCATCTTGGCCGGCCCGGCACGACGACCACCGGAATGTTGGATCAGTTCGTGTTATGGCTCAAAATGCATGGTTTCGGTGACCGGCCGCGATAATTTGACCCGATACCCCACTACCCTAAAGCATCAAGCCCTGGCGCCTAATATCTGACTGGGCTAGCTAGGCTAGCTACCGCCAAGCGCGGCCAGTTTGCCATTCTGCAGTTGGTCTGAGTGCACCGGCATACCCCAAAAGAAGTGAATTAAGCCAAGTCAGAGTTTAGATTCACAAGAGCGCACTTCTCCGCGCTCAGATAGCTCGCATAGACCACCGTGAGAACATCCATGGCAAGCAGCAAATCGCTTTTGGGCTTCCGCCGATTGGCAATCGAGCCGACAAAGTCCCTCAGTTCCTCGACATAGCCAGTGACCGCATCCTCATCGGCTGCCGGAAATGTCCAACCCTCTTTAGTCTCAACCTTCTCAACCAAGTACTCACTCTCAAAGTATTGCCCATCCGGAGTGTAGGCCATGCAGGTGTTGTTGGGGTTAATATTGGCTGTTGCGACTGCCTGCGATCCATTAGCTGTGAGGTAATTGCGGACTCCACCCAGCGAGGTATCTGTGGAAGTCACTTGGCCGACCGACCCATCTTCAAACGTCATCGTGACCGTTCCCCAATCCTCAACGTCCACCCAGTCCGATACTATGTGCTTCCGTGACTGCTCGAGAAACGAGTCGATCGCTGTCAGCGAGGCGACCTGCGCAAGCACCGATCGAACACGAATGGGCTTGCCGGTCCGCCGTCGCCCTTCTTCGTATTTCAAATAAATTGCCGCACCAATTGGGTGGACACCGAGACGCAGCAGTGAACCGCCCCCGGCAGTCCGCCATTGTTTGGCATACTTGGCGTGAGATCCGGAATGTGATTCCTCGGCCTGGATCCGCAAGATGGTCGAGCCGCTGGCTGCCATCAGTCGATTAACTTTCGTAATCGGTGGCGCATAGACCCAATTCTCGCCATAGCAAAAAGTTACGCCGGCGCGCGAAACTGTGTCCTCAATGGTCTTCGCCTGTGCCATCACTGTCTGCAACATATCCCGACGCGAAGCCCCTGCCGCAGTCCAGAGCTCGTCCGCGTCCCGTGGACCAAAATAGCCCCCAAGGGGCTTTTCGCAAATGATGTGCTTTCCACTCTCTGCCGCCTGGAGAATCAGCGGCACGTGAAGATGATTGGGCGCGCATATATCAACCACATCAATATTTGGATCAGCGATCAGTTCGCCAATCGAATCGTAGGCCCTGGGAATCTCAAATTGACGCATGAGATTCAGCACCCGAGCCGAAGTAGGTCCATAGAGTCCTACTATCTCAAAGTCCTCGCCATAGACCTTACGATAGCTGGCCAGGTGGAATTGGGCAGCGAATCCGGCCCCAACAATTGCGATGCGTAGCGGCTTTGCCATGGATGGACTCAGGCTCTCAGATTAAATGTTCGGTTCGCGCCTCGGCCGTGTTCCAGCTCATGCCGACGTTCAGCTTCGGAGCTGTGCATTTCTCGTCTCCGGAGCACGCAGTGCGGCGGCCAGTCCCACCAGAAACACAAGGCACATTGTCATCGCCGAATAACGAAGTGGAAGTGGTTCAGGAAGCATTCCAAAGATTGTTGTGGCCAGATACGCTGAAAAGAAACTGCCGCCCGCTGCTGCGAAGCGCCCCAGGTTATAAGCGAAGGATACGCCCGTCGCCCGCGTGCGCGCCCCGAACAGTTCGGGTAAATAGATCGAGAATCCCGCAAAGACGCTCAATTGCGCGGCGCCCATCAGCGGCATCATCCAATAGGCATCAACTGGCGATGCAAGGCGCCAGTAAACCATGACGGTTACCACAATGGCGACGGAGAAGCCTGCTAGAAAAGCAGGACGGCGTCCGAATCTGTGGGCAACGAAGGTGAACGCCGCCATGCCGACGGCTCCGCCGGCCATCTGCAGCAGATATGCGAGGTTCTTCGCCGCGGCGACGTGTTCCAAGACCATCGGGCCAAGGTATCGCGAGCGATAATAGGTCCCGAACACGGCGTCCTGAAGGTCCACAGCATATTCACCAATGCCCCACAGGCCGACGACGCCGGCGACGGCCAGCAGCGTGCCAATGAGAAGGTTGCGGCGGTCCTCGCGTTCGGCAAGCAACAGTCTATAGGCACCCCACCAACCCTGGGGAAGATGTCCCGCAGCCTTCAGTCGTAGCCAGTCCCCAGGCTCCTTCAGAGTCAACCCAGAACTCACAGCGAGCAATGCCGGCAATGCCCCTAGGGCGAACAACCATCGCCAACTGCCTGTCAGCGGGATGGCGCCGTGTGCTGCCAGCGTGTCAACGGTCATCTTGACTGCCGCGGCGCCCATGTTTCCGACTGTCGAGAAGACCTGCAGCAAGGCCAGCATCGCAACCCGAGCGATTCCTGAAATGCTTTCCGCAAGAATCGCGACAGTCAGGCCAAACACACCGCCAATACCAATGCCGGTGACAAGACGCAGCAACGCGAACCCCCATGCGCTGGTGCATAGGGCAGTCAGGCCGGTACCAAAGGAATAGATCAGAATCACTACTGTGAGCACGCGAACACGTCCGAACCGATCTCCAACCGCACCGAATATCAGGCCACCGATTCCCCATCCAATCAGAAACAACGCGGTGGCAATCTTTGCAAAGGCCTGGATCTCCAACTGCGAGCTAGTCGCCCCCATCAGGGCTGTCAGGGCCGGAATTCTCGCTAACGAAAACAGTCGTTGATCCATGTTGTCGAGGAGCCAAGCCCCGGCCGTGACGGCGAATACTGTCCACTGGTAACGGCTCACGCCCCGCCACCAAGGGCTGGTTGCGGGCAACGGGTAGCTGCGATCCTCTAACATGTCGGTGTCATGTCGAAGCGCGGCGTGATCAAAACGCCTGTAAGTGCCGCCGCGCTCGCCGGCAGAATGCAGGATCGGATGTCTCTCCCAGACTGCCAGGTGCGCTGAAAGCACATCATTGCGACAGCCCGCTCCACACTGTGCGCATGGTGGCGCGGGCGCCAGAGGTGAAAAGCGCCTGTAAATGCTCGGCGAGCATGCGGTGCAGCCGCGCGTGCGCGGCAAGCTCCGGCGTAAACACCTCGGAGAGTTTCAAAAAGCCGGCAACGATCGCGCTGGCATCTGTTCCCGCCCACTCGGAAATATCGCGGTACTTCGCGGCCAGAGGATCATCCACAACTCGCGGCGCCTCGGTAGCAGCCCGGCCAAGAGCGTAGTAGATCCAGGCCGCGACGGCCAAAGTGAGCAGGACCGCGGACTCCCCCCTTTCCAGCCGCTGTTGCAGCGGACGCAGTAGCCGCTGCGGAAGTTTCTGGGACCCGTCCATCGCGATCTGCTGCAGGCGGTGCGCCAGTGCTGGATTGGCGAACCGGGCCAGCAGCGCCTGCTGATAGGCGCTGAGGTCCAGTCCTGCGACCGGCGTCAGGGTCGGCGCAAGCTCACTCCCCATCATCCGGCGAATCAGCGCACCCAGGAGTTCATCGGCAATGGCCTCGTGGACGTAGGTATGACCCAACAGGCTACCCAGGTACGCCATGGTCGAATGGCTGCCGTTCAGCAAGCGAAGCTTGGCCAATTCAAAGGGATGAACATCCGCAACCAGCTGGGCCCCGACCCGTTCCAGTTGCGGGCGCTCAGTGGCGAAGCGATCCTCTATCACCCACTGGGTGAAGGGCTCGGTGCAGACCAGTGCTTCATCGAGTACGCCCAACGCGGCGGCGGCCTGCTGCCGGTCCTCTGGGGTGGTTGCCGGTACGATCCGATCCACCATCGTCGAGGGAAAAGCCACGTGCCGCTCGATCCATTCGGCAAGTGCCGGCTCCTGTACTGAAGCCAGCTGCATCAGCACGGCACGGAGCGTTGCGCCGTTTTGCGGCAGATTATCGCAGGACAGTAACGTAGGAGGAGCGGTGCCGGTGCGCTGCCGCTCACGTAGCGCGGCGAGCAACAAGCCCGGGGCACTGCGGGGATGGCTCAGGTGCTCCAGATCGTGGACGATGTCGTGATGGCGCAGATCCAGCCCGCCATCGGCGGCCGAACGACAATAGCCCTTCTCGGTGATCGTGAGTGAAATGATCCGGATCGCGCGGCTTGACATGAGTTTGATCACCGCGGCTGGATTCTCTGGCGCCACCAAGGCATCAGCAATGGACCCGATGAGCTGGTAGCGTTCGCGCGCGACGTCGCGTTCCCTCACGAGATACAGGCATTCCTGTGGCTTAAGATGATCGCGCGGGAGCGGCGAGTGGCAGGACACCCCGATGACCCGCCAATCCCCGCCCTCAGTCGCCAACACCCGGTCCAGATAAACGGCCTGATGCGCCCTGTGGAAGGCGCCGAGACCCAGATGCACGATGCCCACGCCATGCGAGGCCGGATCGTACGCGGGCCGCGCTACTCCCGGCGGGAGACTTGCGAGCCGGGAGGGGTGAAGTCGGGCTATCACTGACTGTACAGTTGCGACGACTGATTCAGAGTCGGTAGGTCTGTTTGGCCAGTGTGTATGCCAGTTCTGTGGCCAGATCGGCGGCCTCTTCTTCATGCAACTGGTGTTCGGTTACCAGCTCGGCCAGAAAGCCACAATCGATGCGCCGCGCCACATCGTGGCGCGCCGGAATGGAGCAGAAAGCCCGCGTGTCATCGTTGAATCCCACCGTATTGTAGAACCCTGCCGTCTCGGTGGTCTGACGCCGGAAGCGGCGCATGCCCTCAGGGCTGTCATGGAACCACCACGCCGGGCCCAGCCTCAGTGCGGGATAGTGTCCAGCCAGAGGGGCGAGCTCGCGCGCGTAGGTGGATTCATCGAGGGTGAAGATAATCAGCGTCAGTGCCCGACTGTTGCCGTAACGGTCCAGCAGCGGTTTAAGCGCGCCGACGTAGTCCGTGCGCATGGGGATATCGGCACCCTTATCACGTCCAAAGCGCGCCAGCAGCGTGGGATTGTGGTTACGCCACGCGCCCGGATGCAGCTGCATCACCAATCCATCTTCCAGGCTCATGCCCGCCATGACGGTTAACATATGAGCGCGAAACAGCTCGGCATCACCGGCTGAAACATCGGCTCGGACGATGCGCTGGAACAGGGCCGCAGCGTTGGCCTCACTGAGGTCGGCCGTGGCCGCTGTCGGGTGGCCGTGATCAGTAGAAGTGGCCCCATGCGCAGCGAAGTAGGCACGGCGCTGGCGCAGCGCTTCGAGGTATTCGCGGTAGCTCCTGCAGTCGCGGCCTGTGAGGTGTGACAACTCATCCAGATTGGCGCAAAAGTCCGGGTACTCCGGATCAAGTACCGGATCGGGTCGGAACGTGGTAATTACGCGGCCGCGCCAGTCCGAGGCCTTCAGTGCGCGATGGTGGCGCAGGTCATCGAGCGGTGACTCCGTGGTGGCCAGCACCTCGATACGGAAGCGCTCGAATAGCGCTCGCGGGCGGAAAGCGGGCTCGGCCAGTTTAGTGCTGATTGCGTCAAAATAGAGATCTGAGGTTTCTGAATCGAGGCACACCCGTAACCCGAAGACTTCAGCAAACACCCAGTCGAGCCACAATCGCGACGGCGTGCCGCGAAACATCCCATAGTGCCGGGCAAAGAGCCTCCAGACCTCGCGAGATTGCGGTAGCACCGGATGCCCCTCGACGGGCGCGACGCCCAGCTTCTCCAAGGAAACGCCCAGGCTATAGAGCATGCGAAGCACATAGTGATCGGGCGTGATGAGCAGCTGCGCCGCATCGACAAAGGGTTCATCGGCGGCGAACCACTGCGGGTCCGTATGCCCGTGCGGGCTGATGATGGGCAGGCGCTCAACGGTTTTGTAAAGCTCGCGCGCGATCCCGCGCGTAGCCTGATCGGCAGGAAATAACCGATCCGGGTGCAGTTCCAGTGCCCGTGTCATAGCCGATGTGACTACACTCGTCCCCGCTGGACGCTGGCGGTAAAACGATGTCGCTGCGCGGCTACCTTTGCCTTGGCTTCCTCGAGGGCCTCAAATTCCGTGGCATCCAGCAGGTAATTGAGAACGCGGCGCAGATGCCCCTGCATTGCTGCGCGAGCCGCTGCCGGGTTGCGCATACGCAGAGCATCGACGATCGCCCGATGCTCGCTGACAACTGGCAACACGCCACTGAGACGTGATTTGCGAAACACGCTCGCACATTGTGGACTGCGCTCACGCAGCGCCCACAGAGAATCGACGACTGTCGACATCGCGCTGTTCTGGGTGGCGTTGGCGATCACCTGATGAAATTCACGATCCACCGCTTCGCTGTGACCCTCGCGATTTGCCGCATCCATCTCTATAAGGAGCCGCTCGAGGGCCTGGATCTCCTGATCGCTGATCAGGGAAGCGGCCAGCGCCGCGGCCTCACCCTCGATCAGGATCCGTGCCTCGGTGAGTTCAAAGGGTCCGACATCCATAATGGCGGAACTGGAGCCTGTGCCGGGCAGCGCTGTGACGTAGACCCCCGAGCCCTTCCTGACCTCGACTATCCCGTCGATCTCCAGGGCGATGACAGCCTCACGCAGAGTAGGCCTGCTGACTTGGTAGAGCAGCGCCAGCTCACGCTCCGCCGGGAGTCTTGCGCCAAGCGGGAACTCACCCGAAGAAATTGCCCTGACCAGCTTCTCGGCCACCTGCTGGTAGAGCCGAACAGCTTTCTGAGGTTCTGGTGACATCGGCGGACTCCCTGACTCCCATAAATCGTTCTAAGCATAGCCATTTTGCACTAATCGGCGCCCCATCTAACGTTCGGCAGACATCTTTCGCACCAAAACCCGCTATGCGGTAATGCCAATTAGCTATAGTTGACAGACCAATCTGGTATAGTCAAATCTACCACCGAGCACATCACGACCGAGCATTCGTGCTTCATGAGCTGAGATTACCCGATGTGACTCGGGCGGAAAGCAGAGGCAATTATGAAGATCACCGCTGGCCGGGTCATCGTGACCAGTCCGGGACGCAACTTTGTGACGCTCAAGCTGCTCACCGACCAGGGCGTCTACGGAGTCGGCGACGCGACGCTGAACGGACGTGAGCTCTCGGTCGTGTCCTATCTAAATGATCACGTGATTCCATGCCTTCTCGGTCGCGACCCGCACTGTATCGAGGATATCTGGCAGTACCTCTATCGCGGCAGCTACTGGCGCCGCGGGCCGGTCACGATGCGAGCCATTGCGGCGGTCGATGTCGCGCTCTGGGACATCAAGGCGAAGCTGGCCGGCATGCCGCTCTACCAGTTGCTCGGTGGCAAGAGCCGCGATCGGGTCCTGGTCTACGGACATGCCAACGGGGGCGATCTCACCGAGACGGTCGAAGCCGTTGGGCATTATCTCGACCTGGGCTACAAGGCTGTACGGGCGCAATCGGGCATTCCCGGAATTGCCATGGCCTATGGCGTAGGTCGCGGCAAGCTTCACTATGAACCGGCTGATGCGGCATTGCCCACCGAAACTGTGTGGGACACGGCGAAGTATCTAAAATTCGTGCCACTGCTGTTTGAGAAACTCCGGACGGCTTTTGGTCCAGAGCCACATCTGCTGCACGACTGCCATCATCGGCTGACGCCGATCGAGGCGGCGCGCCTTGGCAGATCCCTGGAGCCCCATCACCTCTTCTGGCTTGAGGATGTGACACCCGCCGAGAACCAGGAGGCCTTCCGCCTGGTACGTCAGCACACGACTACGCCACTGGCGGTCGGGGAGATCTTCAACACCATCTGGGACTGCAAAGATTTAATCCAGAATCAGCTGATCGACTACATCCGCATGTCGGTGGTCGGATCTGGTGGCATCACCCATCTGCGACGTGTGGCCGACCTTGCCGCCCTCTACCAGGTACGCACCGGAAGCCACGGGGCGACGGACCTCTCGCCGATCACGATGGGCGCCGCATTGCACTTTGATACCTGGGTGCCGAATTTCGGTATCCAGGAGTACATGCGGCACACCGAAGAGACCGACGCAGTTTTTCCACACACATACAGATTCAGCGACGGTTATCTGACGCCCGGGGAAGCACCGGGCCATGGCGTCGATATTGATGAAACGCTCGCTGCGCGATTTCCCTATGCACCCGCTTACCTGCCGATCGCCCGGCTGGAGGACGGCAGCATGTGGAACTGGTAGATCGCACGGTTGCCGATGCTTTATTTGGCGAATGCTTGCGGCAGCTACCTTGCCTCGCTAATGACTACGCGCGTCGAAAGCCGTCGCTCGCAGCTGCTGCAGCCGGGCAACCGTCCGGGTCCATGAGGCTGAAGAACACCCGGGTACTTACTCCTCTTGCTCAATACACAGGAACAGCGCAACCATGAACAAACCGCTCTCAGCTAAGGCAGCTCGCCTACGGTCAGCGCCGACAGTTACCTCGGTGCTCCTGCTCGGGACCCTCGCCTTGGCCGTGGGCGGCGCCTCCGCTCTGTCCAAGGACCCCACGCTGCCGCAGCCTGAGCTGGGGCATCGCTCCGCGCCGTTTCTGAACATCCAGGGACATACCTTCAAGGATCTGAACAAGAACGGCAAACTAGACCCCTACGAGGACTGGCGACTGTCCCCCGAAATCCGCGCGCACGATCTGGTTGGGCGCATGAGCCTCGAGGAACTGGCGGGACTTATGTTCCACAGCAACATTCCAAGCAGCGAACCCCCAGGGCTCAATGCCCTCGGTCTCTACGACTTCGACAAAACCCAAGCCCTCATCGTCTCGAACCACATCAACAGCTTTGTTTGCCGATCAAACGAGGAACCCAGATCACTGGCGGCCGCCAATAACCGGCTGCAGGAGCTGGCAGAGGCCACGCCACTGGGTATTCCTCTGACCATTAATTCCAACCCGCGCAGTCAAATCGACTTCTCGCCCCTCACCAACCTCAAGGCCGCCTCCTTCTCGAAATGGCCCGATCCGACGGGTTTTGCTGCAATTGGCGATCCCGCGCTGGTTCGAACCTTCGCAGACATTGTGCGTCAGGAATATATGGCCGTGGGGATTCGCAAGGCTTCCTCCCCCCAGGCGGATCTTGCGACTGAACCGCGCTGGACCCGCATCAACGGAACCTTTGGTGAGGACGCCGAGGTGGCCCGAGACATGGTGAAGGCGTATGTCGAAGGGATGCAGAACGGGGACACGGGTCTGCATCCCGGAAGCGTGGCTACCATCGTTAAGCATTGGGTCGGCTATGGAGCTCAGGAAAATGGCTACGACAGTCACAACCACTATGGCCGTTATGCGGTGTTCCCAGGCCATAACTTTGCATATCACATCATACCTTTCACCGGAGCGTTTGCCGCCAAAACGGCCGATGTGATGCCCACGTACTCGATTCTGCGTGGCGTAGTTATCAACGGCCAGCCCTTAGAGCCGGTCGGCGCTGGCTACAATCGTCAACTCATCACCGAACTCCTGCGAGGTACCTACCACTTCGATGGCGTCGTCGTGACGGACTGGTCTGTTACGCTCGACTGCGGACACAACTGCGAGAGCGGGGCGCCGCCAGGGCAGACTGCGACGTTTGCCGATGTTGGAATGCCATGGGGTGCAGAAAGTCTTACGAGGGAGCAGCGGATTGCCAAGGCGATCAATGCTGGGGTCGACCAGATTGGCGGTTCAGATGAGACGGCTCTGATCATCAGCGCCGTAAAAGACGGCCTGCTGACGCGCCATCGAGTTGAACAGTCCGCCTACCGCGTCCTTTTACAGAAATTCCAGCTCGGATTGTTCGAGAATCCTTACGTCGACGAGGAGGCGGTGCACACCATTGTCGGCAATCCAGAATTTGTCCGCCTGGGCGAGGAAACTCAAAGCCGGTCCTTGGTATTGTTGGAAAACAAGCAGCATCTATTGCCCTATGCAGCTCTCGGCCGCAGGGTCTATCTCTACGGCATCGACGCGAAAGTGGCCGAGAGCTTCGGGTTCGTCATTGCAGACTCGCCAGCCTCCGCCGACATTGCCATTATCAGAGCGTCCACGCCGTCTGAGACACTGCATCCGAGCTATCCGCTAGGTCACATGCAGCACGAGGGGCGACTCGATTTTCGCCCGGGGGACAAGGGGTATGACGCACTCCTGGAGGCTAGTGCGCATGTCCCGACCATTGTGGTAGTCGACATGAACAGACCGGCCATCCTCACAAACATGAGAGAAAAGGCATCCGCTCTGTTGGCAAGCTTTGGCGTCAGTGACAAGGCCCTTCTCAATTTGCTGACAGGGCAGATTTCACCACACGCCCATCTGCCGTTTGAATTACCTTCCTCGATGGAGGAAGTCGAACATCAGAAAGAAGATCTCCCGCACGACACGGAACATCCTCTTTATCCCTACGGTTATGGGCTAAGTTTTTGAAAGCGGATGCGATTGGTTCCATGGCCGAGGCAATGATCATCGGATCGGATAAGACCTGGATGAGCGTCTCGCGACAGCGTTGGTTTGGTCTTCTCATGAATCGGCTCGCGCAGACTCCAGTTGCCCCGCTAGTTCCTCCTGTTAGCGAGATCTCAGATGGGCGGGTGGAAGTGCGCGGAGGCGCCCGCCTACTGCCCCGTCACCTGACTGAGGAGTCGCTTATGGTACTCCTCCGGACCACGCACGCTCCCCCGGCGGCTCCTCAGCGTCACGCAAGAGCCCTATGGGATCGATGAGCTGCAACACGCCGAGCGTCCTGGCTATAGGCGAATGCATGCTGGAGCTTGCGCGCCACGGTGCATCGTGGCAGCTGGGGATGGGTGGCGATACGTTCAACACCGCACTCTATATGCAGCGACTCGGCGTTCCAACGGCGTACCTCACGGCGCTCGGTACGGATCCGTTCAGTCTGGAACTGCGCGCTTCCTGGGTCGAGGAAGGTTTGGATACCTCGATGGTACTGTCTGATGCAGGCCATTTACCGGGGCTGTATGCGATTCGCACCGACACTGCCGGAGAGAGGAGCTTTTCGTACTGGCGGGAAAATTCCGCTGCGCGGAATCTGTTTAAGCTGCCAGGAATTGAGGCCGCGTTGGAGCGCGCAAGCCAGGCGCGGCTGCTCTACTTTTCGGGCATCACGTTGTCGCTTTTTTCAGTTGCGCAGCAGGAGCAGTTGGTTGAGGTGGCGCACAAGGTACGCGAGCGAGGCGGCCAAGTGGCCTTTGACCTTAACTACCGCCCCGGAGGTTGGGCTAGTGCGCAGGCGGCGCGCGATGCGACAGAGCGAGTGGCGTCGGTGGTCACCTGGGCGTTGCCTTCGCATGAGGATGCCGCCACGCTCTTTGGTGACAAGGCCCCGGAAGACACGATGGCTGCCTGGCGGCGTTGGGGTGCGCACGAGGTAGTTGTGAAGCTTGGCGCCCGGGGCTGCCTTGTCGGCGCGGGTGGAATTACCCAGCATCTTCAGCCGGCCGCCGTGAGGGAAGTCGTCGACACGACCGGGGCTGGAGACTCATTCAACGCTGGTTACCTCGCGAGCCGGATACAGTCCAAATCTCCGCTGGCTGCCGCACAGCTTGCGCAGCGGCTGGCGGCCGAAGTGATCCAGCACCGCGGCGCGATCGTGCCGCAGGCGGCGATGAGGGGCATTCTGGAAAGACTTTGACGCGCAACGGCAGACTAGCAGCGGATTGTGGCAATGGAATCCGTGTCCTACGGATACCCATATGGGGAGGCAACTGATTAAGAGTCATACGAATAAACCGCTGCCCTCCGCGCCGAAGAGGGTTAAGCTTGCGCGTATGACACGTCGTGAGCTGATCGCCGGACTGATGATGGTGCCTGCTGGTTTCGCCGGTTACAGGGCGCTCGCCGATTCCCGCAAGCGATCAGAAGTGAATCTGGAGATATCCACTGATGGGGATCTACTGGCATTCAAGCCGGGCGAACTGACCTGTACGGCTGCTGCCCTCGTGCACCTGTCGTTCTTTCACACCGGCAAATACATTCATCAGGACCATGATTGGGTATTGACGCTACCGGGAGAGTCCAATGCGGTCGATCAGGCCGCACTTCTAGCCGGCGAAGCGGCAGGATACGTCGCGCCCCGCGGCGACAGGCGTGTCGTGGCCGCAACGCCGATGTGCGGCAAGGGAGAGCACTTGAGTATCGATTTCATCGCTCCTGGGCCGGGCGATTATCCCTTTATATGCACCTATCCAGGACACGCAGCCTTTATGCACGGCGTACTGCATGTGATACCCCGATAGCTCAAAGCGCCCACCCTCACTCGCCGACCCGATCAAAGCAACGTAGGAGCTTAAGATCATGATCTCCATCAAACTGCTCGCACCAAGTCTGCTCGGTACTATCGCACTGCTGTGTGCGCAAAGCGCGCTGAGCGTGGAGCCGAAATCCCCCGACGCGGTGCACATGGCGCTGCGGATATTGGCCAGCGTCTATGCTGACATGGAAAGCAAACTACCGGACCAGCTGGATCGATTGGCCCACGAGAATCAGGAGTTTCACGATGGGTCCGCCGCCCTGCGCGATGCGGTCGCGGATGAGTCGCCCGATTACAAGGCCAAGGTGCTGGCGGCACTCGACACGACAGTGAATGCCTCGCAGAAAGTGTCCGATACGAGTGCGACCCACGATACAGTGAAGGTCAGGGCGACGCTTGAGCAGCTGGCGGATTCGATGCGGTCATTGAACGCTCTGTTCCCCGAAGTAATTCGCGCCGAGCCCGGATCTGTGCCCGCACCACAACACGGGGGTGGGGCGCGGTAAAGCAGTTTCTGATGCGTGGGCCTGGGACGCACAGCGCGGCGCTTTCAATCGGCCAGCGTTCGTAGGTGGGTATCGAATCGACTCCGGTCAAAGGCGCCTTCCCATTTGGCAATCACGAACACTGCCACCGTGTTGCCTACGACATTCGTTGCCGTAATGCAGGTGGACATCAGGCGATCCACACCGAAGAGCAGACCCAAGGCGTTCAACGGCAAGGTGCGCACCGTCTGCAGTGTGGCCGCGAGCTTGATGAAGGCCCCGCCAGCGACCGTCGTGCCCCCTTTGGAAGTGAGCAGCAGCACTGCAAGCAACCCCATCTGCTGTGCCCATGAAAATGGAGTGTCCGTGGCCTGCGCAATGAATCCCACGGCCATCGCTAGGTAGAGAGAGGTTCCATCTAGATTAAAACTGTAGCCGGCAGGCAGCACGAAGCCAACAACCGATTCATCGCAACCGGCTTGCTCGAGCTTCAACATCAGTCGCGGGAAAACGACCTCTCCTGAGGCCGTGCCAATCACCAGCAGTAATTCTTCGCGAATCAGCTTCAGGATTCGAAATAGCGACAGTCCTACCAGGCTCACTACGGTGCCCAGCACCACGACAATGAAAACAATGGAAGTGCCCCAGAATAGCAGCACGAGCTTGAGCAGATAGGGCAGCACAGAAAAACCCATGAGGCCAACAGCACTGGCCATGGCACCAAACGCGCCCAAAGGTGCCAGGCGCATAAGAAATCCCAGGATACGAAAAAGCACCTGCTGCCCCTCGCCGATGCCTTTTACGAGTATCGAATCAGGCCCGGTGTCGACACTGGCATTCTATGTCCAAAACTGGACAACTGAGAAATGTGCTTCAAATCGCCGAAGCCGCGCCTAACTTGCTGATTGCTCAGCGCCATTTGCAAAGTGCTAGCGCTCTCAAAGGCGCTCCCCAATCTCCCATGATGCACTGAACATTTCGGCAATTCGTGTCCAAAAGCATCTGTTACTAGCATTTGATGTCCAATTCCGTCGCTCCTATGTTTGGCCATTCTGTGCAAGCCTATGAATTCTCAGCTCCGCATCTCGCTAAATTATCGGATTGGACATCAATTGCTGGAGGATTGGACAGGAAATGGCAGTGTCGACACACAGCAATGCCTTCACCGTCTGGAAGGCCATGGGCTCGCCGCAAGAGCCCACAGTCGAGCAGTATGGGGAGCTTGTGACGCGGGGCGGCCTGGAGCTGCTCACCTCGCCAACCTGGGCCGAGGTCAGTGGGGAGGAATTCCAGGTTGAGATGTCCATGCCGGCCAATTCCGTGTCATTGCTCTGCCTGACTTGGTAGGAGAACAGGGGCCGATCGCAGGTAGAGGCGAACCGGGGTAGGCGTCTGCAACTTCGGGAGTGACGGAAAAGGCGCTCTCTTGGACCACGGTAGCCTGCAAATTTCCAAGCTCTCCGGGGTCCCCTCATTTTCAGTGCAATAACATACGGTAGCGGAAGGGTATTTTTCCCGAGCGCTGAGGGGGCCGCCTTCGCAAGTAGCTGATTTCAAGTCATTTTCAGATCCCTGTAAAGCAGC
>Ga0182030_10003030_pt1 | contig 35823 bp, 32 predicted proteins | sample 812S3MmetaG_FD_121299 | JGI IMG/M metagenome (GOLD analysis project Ga0182030, IMG submission 121299) | Permafrost microbial communities from Stordalen Mire, Sweden - 812S3M metaG (Illumina Assembly) | ecosystem: Environmental > Terrestrial > Soil > Wetlands > Permafrost | place: Sweden...
CCATTGGTGGAGAGGACCTGAAAAACGCCTTCGTTCAATTCGAGAATGGAAATGTCGAAGGTGCCGCCACCGAGATCGTAGACCGCGATTTTTGATTTGGATTTGAGCCGGTCGAGGCCGTAAGCGAGCGCAGCGGCGGTCGGTTCGTTGACGATGCGCTCGACTTCAAATCCGGCGAGGCGGCCCGCTTCCTTGGTGGCGTTGCGCTGGGCGTCGTTGAAGTAGGCCGGGACGGTGATGACTGCGCGGGTGACCGGCTCGCCGAGGGAACGCTCGACATCGACCTTCAATTTCTTGAGTACCTCGGCGGAAATTTCCTCGGGCAACCAGGCGCGGCCCGGCAATTCGACGCGCACCGGCTCGTTCCCCTGCCCGGCAACGGAATAGCTGACGATCATTTCTTCGCGGGAGATTTCGCTGCCGCGCCGTCCCATGAAGCGCTTGATGGAGGAGACGGTTTCGCTCGGTTTGAGGCTGCGGACGCGTTTCGCGGCAACGCCGACGAGGGGCTCCTGATTCGCGCCGGGGAAATGGACTATGGAGGGCGTGAGGCGGCGGCCTTCGGTATCGGCGACGAGCACGGGAAAGCCCGCGTCCATGACGCCAACGAGGGAGTTGGTGGTGCCGAGATCAATGCCGACGATTTTGCTCATGACAGGGTAGTTTTTTTGTTTGATTCAAATTCCCGACAAACAAGTAATAAAACGACCGTCATGCCACCGGCAAAAGTGCCCACAACAGTCCTCAAGTATCTAAGCAGGTCATGATGTATCCACACCCAGTTGCTATCATAGCCGTAAATGATCCCTAAAATACCACTTGCGATGAACAATAAGGCTGCTGTCCGCCAACAGAGGATGGCCCAGGGAATTTTTGATTGTTTCCCGATCAATCCGATCAAAATCATCAAACCGCCAGCAATGGATGCAAAAATGGAAAACATGTGGTTCATGAAAATTCTTGGCACAATGTTAGCCGCTTGACTCCGCGTATGTCAAAGCAGGCTCATAACTGAACTGATCCTTCGACAACCCCCTCAGCTTCGCTCAGGGCGCGACTTGCTGCCGCGCGGCCGGGAGGTGACAGAATTAAAGTGCGGCGATCCTAGACCGCCGCTACAGTCATCGGATGAAATTTGCCTGGCGCAAAATAGGTTGGCTGGTCATAGCGTTGCTGGCTGGTTGCGGGCTGGTGAATGGCGTTCGCGCGGAGGACGCTGCCAAGCCTCTCGTCATCGGCATGGAGCTGAATTATCCGCCGTTCGAGATGACGGATGCGGCGGGGAATCCGACCGGGGTGGGTGTCGACCTGGCGCGCGCGCTCTGCGACTATCTGCACCGCCCGATTGATATCCAGAACATGCCGTTCGAGGGGCTGATCCCGGCGCTGAAGACGGGTCGGATCGACCTGATTCTTTCGTCGATGACGGCGACGGAAGAGCGGCGCAAGTCGATCGATTTTTCCGATTCCTATCTGAATACCGGCCTGGCCATCCTTGCGAAGAAAAGCGGCTCGATCCAGAGCATCGCCGATGTGGATAAGCCCGGCATGACCGTGGTGGTGAAAACCGGCACGACGACCGCCGACTATGCACGGGACCATTTTAAGAACGCGACGGTGCTGCCGCTCCAGCAGGACACGGCGTGCGCGCTGGAGGTGGTGCAGGGCAAGGCAGACGCTTTTCTCTATGACCAGATGTCGATCTACCAATTCGCGAAGAAGCATCCTGATACGACGCGCGGCTTGCTGGCGCCGTTTCAGAAAGAGTCGTGGGCCATTGGAATTCGGAAGGGCAACGTCGATTTGGAGAACCAAGTCAATGCCTTCCTGCGCGATTTCAAGGCGCGCAAAGGATTCGATGCCCTGGGCGACAAATATTTGAAGGAAGACAAGGCAGCTTTCAAACAGATGGGCTTCCCGTTTTATTTTTGAGTGCTGCGCTCGGCACCAGACTGAAAATCTCCATCTTGTTTATGACATAGCTTGCGTACGCAGAAAAATTAATAATTTGGCTGACTGTGGAACGGTCTCACTGCCTTCGATGACGCAAACGCTCCAGATTCTTCACGATGACAACACGGCAATTGAGCCAGGCAGAGGACAAGTTGAATGTCGGGGCGAACCGACAGGGTTTCCTCCTTGCCGCTATTCGGGAAAGAGGTAAAGTGCAAAATCTGATCACGAATTGTGATATTTTGAACCATGGTGACTGAACGCACGATCATTAATGCCCTCATTATCGGGGCAAGCATTATCCTGACGCCGTTCATCATTTCTTCAGCCCTGACGTATGAGTATGGGCCCGCGCTATTATTTGGAGGCCTGTCTGCGATTGCGGCGGCATTTTTTTCCTTGAAAGAGAAGCTCTGCATATGGCCCATGCTTGGCTGCAGCATCGGTGGCACCTTGAATTTTCTTCCGCTACCCTTACAAGCCTTCCATATTTTCAGCATTCTGCTGATCCTTTATTATGTTACGGGCTACGTCCTAATAAGGCAAAAAAAGATCAAGCTTGGAAAGACCCAGTTTTTCTGGCCCATTCTGATCATTACGTTGATCGTGCTTTATCACAATCATAATTTGGCCGTGCGAATGATGGGAGGTACTTCGGAAGGAGCAAAACCGGCCATCCTCATGTACCTGATTGTTCTCGCCTATTTTTGCGGCATTAATGTATCGACTCCCTCCGTTGCTTTTCTTAGTAAAGTGCCCTTATTGGCCGTCATTCTGACCTTTGTTTCAAGTGTGCCTTTTTTTCTTACCACCTATATTCCGAGTCTCGCCCCCTATCTCTATGCTATTACCGATAGTGTTAATGTGGAGGCCTATGTAGGTTCACTCTCCAGTTCCGGTACCGGAGAACAAGGCGGGGTAGGTCGATTCGCGGCCTTTGGTCCGGTGGGCGGGATTCTTCAGTTATATTTAATTTGTCATTATCCTATTGTCACGTGGCTACGGCCCGAACGATGGTGGGTGGCCGGCCTATCGCTCATCAGCACGATGTTGGTACTTGAAACCGGCTTTCGGACCAACCTTGTTGGTTTCGCTTTGCTTACGCTGGTCGGGGTTTGGTGCTATTACTCGTGGCGTGCGGTTCTGTTGCCCGCAGGTTTTTTTGTCCTGTTGCTTTTGCTTCACGTTGGATCGAGCAGCCATCTCATCAATCTTCCAGAGAACAAGCTTCCCATGATCGCTCAGAGAACCCTGTCATTTTTGCCTGGGGACTGGGATCAAGACGCCATCGATAGCGGCAAGGCCTCCAATTATTTTAGACAAAATATTCAAAATATTTATATCAAGGAATATCTGCGAAGAAGTCCATTGATCGGGAACGGCTTCAATATTGATACGAGGGAATTCAATAATTTAAGTGATCTTCTTAAAACTGGCCAGACGGGGGGAGATACCGACTACATACAAGCCAAGGTTTTTATCGAAGGCAAACTATTCCATACAGGCTGGATAAGTGTTTATGATACCGTGGGGATCATCGGAACTCTTGCCTTTATAGTACTAGGATGGAACGAAATACGTTTGGCCGCACATTTTGTCATTGGACCGAAAGCAGATCGCCGTTCTTCCCTCTTTCCCCTTTACGTCTGGCTGCTGTCCAGCATTACGACCCAAGTGGTCACTTTTTTTACAGTATTCGGGGATTTTGGGCAAACTTTCCCATCACTATGTATCTCCGCCATAGTCTTGTCTCAACTTTCTGATCTCGAAAATACAGTTGATGCCCCAATCGTTCCTTCCGATCGTAAACGGCAGGTTGAATTCAGCGGGTTGAGCGGGGACCAGTACGGTTATCAATACAAGCAATAGATTTAGTGACTTACACTCAGCAATGCTTATCAAGCCACGCGACGCAAAGAATGTATTTTAAGGTTAGATCGAAGCGGATTCACAATGAATTTTATATCGCGATTAACAGCTCGCTTTTTAGCCTGGCATCTAAAACCAACTGACACGCAAAATTACGATGTTCTCGACGGATTGCGGGGCCTGGCCATCTTGCTCGTCATCGCTTGTCATCTCGTATATTTTAATCCCGACGCGAATGTCTATATTAAATTTATTGGCGGGATTTGCGGGGCCGGAGGTTATGGGGTTACGCTTTTTTTCTGCCTATCCGGCTACCTTGTTTCCCTGCCGTTCTGGAAAAGAAAGCGGCTGAGCAAAACTCCCGTTATTCCACCGGGATACGGACAAAGAAGATTTTTTAAAATCTACCCGCCTCTCGTGTTTTCGCTTTTACTTTTGACACCCATATATATCTATTTTTCGCATGATCCCAGCTATTTGATTCCAACCGTTGAATGGCTATTTGGCATACCCATATTGGGACCGGTCGACGGCAGGCTTAATCCTGTCATGTGGAGCTTGATCGTTGAGGTACAATTCTATATGTTACTTCCGGTGGTCATGCTTTTGTTTCGCAATATCTCCATGCGCAAAAGCATTTGGATGATTCCCCTGTTGTTTGCCTCTGTCGGAATTTGTTCCCGTTATGCCTTTATGACGTGGGGGATTTACGGCACCATATTCCCCTGGGTGTACAGGCCGTTATTTTCAGATCTTGATGTCTTTACCATGGGCGTATTTGTTGCGGGCCTTCACTCCATGGGGTTTATTACAAAATCGTGGGCAAAAATAGGAAATATCGGAGCGTTGATTTTTATCGTAACGCTTCCTATTTTATCATACTTAAATTTGATTCAACAAAAAAGTTTGCTCCAATCGGAGATCGTTTCTTTTATTCTAAAAATTGCTTTTGGATGCATGCTTTTTTTTATCGCGGACGCCAAACGTTTTGCGACACAATTATTTTGCAATCCACTGCTTCGCTGGTTTGGCATTATCAGTTACGAATGGTATCTTTTGCACCAGCCTATTTTTTACTGGATAAGGCACTCGCTTTCGCCAGGGAATGGGAGCATTTCAACCTACCTGTTTATCATAAGCGTTTCTTTCATGACGAGTTTGCTTTTGGCAGCGTTGGTTTATAAATATTTTTCCCTTCCAATTCTTGAGTATGGTCGGATTCGTTACAGGCCGATTGACAAGTAACTCTTTTGCCAGCGAGAGTTTCGGACCCGGCTCGTCAATTAGGATGCCCGGTTTAACTTGTTTGAGATAAGAAGACGAATATTCAACCCTCTGGATGAAATCGCTTTGACTTGTGATCTCCCATCGGGAACGATCATTTCACGAGTGGCGGTTTTGTCGTTGTTGAACAGCCTTTAAAATAAGTCATGTCTTACGAAAGAAAAGAGTCCTCCTTTGATTGGTTGGCGCTGTGGATTCTTTTTTCCACGTGGTCGTCACTTTCCGGCTGGGGTTTGTCTGCCCTTGGGTATTTAAATTTAGGAGGGATAGCCTTTTCGTATTCGTTTTTTCTTGGTAGCATAATCCTATTTCGTTCCCATCTTCAGGACAAGGTTCGACGGTCTGGATGGAGGATTCTTCGTTCACGCTATTTGGCACCCAAGCTGTGGCTTTTGCTCGCGGTTTTCGCGCTCGCGGGAGGGATAGCCTATTCTCCCAATAACTATGACTACCTGACCTATCGATTCCCCCGGGTGCTCCATTGGAGTTGGGAGCATGGCTGGAACTGGATCACAACACTCAATGGGATCACGACCGTCAATGAGCGGATGAATTATAGCGGCACGGGGTTTGAGTGGCTCATGGCCCCTTTATTTATTGTCTTCAAGACGGACCGGCTTTTCTTTTTAATCAATTTCATATCCTACTTATTGTTGCCGGGAGTCATTTTTTCCGTTTTCTCCCGCCTCGGCATCAGCAAAAGGATAAGCTGGTGGTGGATGTGGGTTTTGCCCTGTGGCTATTGCTATATTCTTCAGGCGGCCAGCGCAGGGAACGACTCCTTCGCTGCGCTCTATTTTCTTGCCTCACTCCATTATCTTTATCGGGCGAATGGCTCTTCTGCAGCTAGAAATTTGACTCTTTCGTGCCTGGCCATCGCCTTGATGACCGGAGCAAAGGCCTCCAACCTTCCATTGGTATTGCCGTGGTTGATCATCCTTTTTTTTCACCGGGGAAACTTTCCGGGAAAAGTCAGGCCCATGAGAATCGCGCTGGTCCTGTGTGTCGCCGCAGCCGTTTCCTTTTTACCCATGGCGCTGCTTAATATTCACTTTACCGGCAATTATACCGGCGATCCCCGGAACAAGGGAAATATGAGAGTAAGCCGGCCTGTGAGCGGTGTGTTGGGCAATTCGTTGCAGATGGCAAAAGACAATCTGGCGCCGCCGCTCATGCCCCGGTCCATTGACTGGGAACCCATGTTGCCCTCCCATTTGAAAACAAACATTCTCCGTGATTTTCCGCGACTGGATTTGCACTGGGGAGAATTGCAAATCGAAGAGGGAGCCGGCGCTGGTCTTGGAATCGTTTTGTTCTTGAGCCTGTTTATCGTCGGGGGGATAGGTACCAGGGCAGCCTATCCAGGCAAGGTCATCGCTCGAAATAGACAGGCGTTATGGGTGATCGGCGCCAGCGTGATCGCATGGTCGGCCTACATGTCGAAGATGGGCAGCGAAGCGACTTCCCGGTTGATCGCAGCCTACTATCCGCTGCTTATCGCGGGCGTCCTGGTAATGGTCTCGCTTGACGGGCGGATGGTTCGGCGTCGCGTATTTGAATGGGGAGGCATCCTTACGATGCTGAGCGCGCTTCCCCTGGTGGTCCTGAGTCCGGCGCGCCCGTTGTTTCCCGTTCAGGTTGTGTCCAACATCCTCACGACGAATCATGTCTCTCCTGCAATTATCGAGAGGTACAACCGGGTTTACAGCGTCTACGCGGCGCGCGCTGATGCCTTCAAGGAATTAACCGCCTCCATTCCACCGGGCGAGCCCATCATTGGTTTTTTACAGTGGAGTAATGCACCCGAAGCCGCGCTCTGGCGTCCTTTTGGAACGAGGAAAATTGTCGAGGTGACGCCGGAAGATTCAGCGGAGCAAGTGAAGGCGCAGGGAATTCATTTTGTGGTGGTCAGTGAGGATGCTTTGGCTTACCGCTATCACACGACCGTTGATTTACTGACGGCAAAATGGTCGGGTTCTCTCGTGGAAAAAAAAGACCTCATTTTGTCCGCCCACCGGGGTCTGGAAACGTGGTATTTGCTCAGTCTATAGCCGGCTTTAATGCGACTCGCGTTTCGCGGCCAAAACTTCCCGATAGATTTCGAGGTGCCGTGCGGCGATGATTTTGGGATGAAACCGCCGCCGGGCCTCTTCCCGGGCCGATGACGCCGACCCGGTCGAGTGGTTGGCCAACATTTCCCGAACCGCATCCGCAATGGCCTTGCGATCCGAAGGGTCGAAAAGCATCCCGTTTTCTCCGTGGCGAATCAGCTCCGGCACGCCTCCAACGCGGGCAGCCGCCACCGGCACACCCGCCGCCATCGCCTCCAACACAACCATGGGACAATTATCCTCGAGGGAAGGAAGAACCAGTCCTGATGCGGAGGCCATCCAGCGCTTCAGCCCTTCCCGGTCGGAGAAACCTTCGTAACGGCACCAGGGACGCGTCGCCACAAGCTTGAAAAATTCTTCACCATAAACAGTATCGCGGTTGGCCGCGCCGAGGAACACGACCTCAAAGCGACCGGACGGATCGAGATCGTCCAGGGCTTGAATGAAGGCGTTTTGATTTTTCCGCACATCCACACTTCCCACGCAAAGCAGCCCCGGTGGCTCGACCAACTGTGGTTTGATGTCGAAGAAAGAGGCATCCACCGCGTTTGGCACGACCCAGGTTTTCTTCGCCAACGATCCGACAACTTTGCGGGTGTAAGAGGTGATGCAAACCACGCCGTCGCTACGCGGAAGAGTTAAGGCCTCAAGACGCGCGGCCAGCCAGTAGAAGCTGAACGGCGGCGCCTTCCTGACCTCCGCCACCGCGCGCATGTTACCGTGAATCGTGAGCACGTTGGGATAGCCCGAAAAGACAGCGCTGATCGCGCAGTCCCTTTCGGTTCCCTGCCCGTGCACCACATCCGGCCCGATTTCCCGCAATTTACGCCGGACTGCACGGATACAACCATGGTAACCCGTTCGCATCCATCCGATTTTCGGCACATGAAGGCTGTGAAAAAAAATGTTTCCCGCCAGTTTTTCCGGGGACTTGGCAGGTTGCTGAGTACAAGCCACGACGTGCACTTCCGCCTCCGGCATGTCCGCGAATCCCTGCAACAGCGCTTCCGGAGCCGAGCCAAAAGATGGCATTTCTCCTTTGTACTCCCGCAAGACCTCGCGGCTATCTGTAGTCAACAGGGCGATTTTCATGGAGTGGGCCTGCTCACCTTTTTGGGGTTCTTTGAAAATACGGGGTTATCGACCAAAGCCAACCCCGAGACCCGGAAGAGTTGTCGACGAACCACGACTTGTTCCGCGATAAAATATTTCAAGATGGAAAAGGCATGTCGCGCCAGTTCCACGCCGAGAAAGACACGGTTGGATCGATGGCCGTAATAAGCCCGAGCGCCCATTTGCAGCCATTCGTCGCGCAATAATCCCCGTAGATAAAGCCGGGCGGAACGCGACAACCACAGGGCATAGAGCGCCCGGCGCCAACGGGCCCACAAAAGGCCTGCTTCCGGAGAAAATTGAGCCGCCGGGGCCAGCGCGCAAAGGGGCGTCAGCCGCGTTTCCGCCTGGCGACAACCGGCCCTCTCCGGACTGTAGGTCAACGAAATCGGATGCACCCGGTAACGGTGCCGCGGCACGGGATCGATCAAAAAATCATGCCCCGTGGCTGCGAGCAAAAGCCAGAGAAACCAATCCTGCGAATACTGGAAGGTCGTGCTGAAAAAAGGAATCACCTGGCGCGTAACGGACATCCGGATCATGACGCCGGGAGTATTAATCGTGTTGTGCTGCAGAAGTTGTTCGAGGGAAGGGCCCCGGGTAAAGACCACCGAGCTTGCTTTGTCGTTCTCCGGGGAAATGACTGCGCCACTCCCATCGATATGGATCGGAGGACCGTGCACGAGAACCGCCTGGCTGTTGCCCAGTAAAAGCTTGATCCGTTCCGCAATAAAATCGGGATGGAGTAAATCGTCAGCGCCGGGGTGGCACCAGAATTCACCCTTTGCTTCGGATAGTAACGTGACCGTGGCCCGGGAAACCCCCCGGTTCGGTTTCCATGAAATAAAATGAAATCTGGGATCGGCGAGGAAAGGAGCCACCACTTCCGCCGTATTATCGGGCGAACCGTCATCGCCGATCAGCACCTCAAAATTTTTGTAAGTCTGCGCCTGCAAAGACTGGCAGAGCGGACCAAGGTAGGCAGCTGCCTTGTAAGACGGCACGATTACACTAACCAAGGGCGATCCATTCATCGGTTATAATTAAAACACTGACTCACTTTGCAGCGCAGGGATTGTGACGCCAACATTTATTCGGGGCGAGATTTTACGCCCCGGGCATGAGAAGGCCACGACCATGGAGCTTCGTACCAGCATCCGTTCGCAGGTGTCAAGTTGTTCGCCTGTTCGAACAGGTCGCAAAAAAAGCATTTTGAATGGAAGGGCTTAAAAAGTATTGCGGCGATTAGTCGAGAACGGCACAAGGCGCCTTTTTAAATTGGAAAGCACCGGGGGCCAGTTAACCTTTTTGCCGGAATGAGATTGGCGCACACTATTTATGCACGGACTAAAGCAACCGCTCCCGTTCAATGGTTTTTTAAATACTCAGGCCTGGGACAAATTCGCATCTATGTTCGCTGGTTTGGATTCACGAGCGGCTTGAAGATTCTTTTTAAAAGGTGGCTTTCTCTTAAAGAACCCATAAAAGCTTTCAATCCGCAGTTGAAATCGCCTGTCTTCCTGCGCCCCGCAACCACCGATCCTGTTGTCTACTCAGAGATTTTCGTGCAGAGGATTTATGACGTAAGTCTCCCGGCCACAGCTCGATTCATTATAGATGCCGGCGCCAATATCGGTTTATCCAGCGTCTTTTTTTCAAATCGTTATCCTGAAGCAACAGTCGTTGCCATTGAACCCTCAAATGATAACATGGCTCTGCTGCGCAAAAATGCAGCTTCCTATCCTAACGTGCATCCCCATTTAGCCGGACTTTGGCCGTACTCGGGCCCTCTTCGGATTACAAATGCAGGCGCCGAGGAATGGGCAATAAAAGTTGAGGCCTGCTCACAGCAAGAATCGGATTTAACAGGCATCACGATTCCCGATATTTTAGAGGAATATCAAGTAAAGCAAATCGACTTGCTGAAGATCGATATTGAAGGCGCGGAATGGCCCCTGTTTTTTGATACGCCACCCACATGGCTTGGGTCTGTGAATTTACTGATCATCGAACTGCACCGCCGTGAAAACGGAGGTTCGTTCGACATCATGGTTAAACTCATGGAAAACCATCATCTGAAATTGTTTAATACATCAGATGACGTCTACATCTTTAATCGCGGGCTAAATTAACCGGGGAGAAACCCGCCTTTAGTCAGTGTCATTTACATCATCCGGAACGATCTTGTTGACTCTTACAGCGATGCGGCATCGAGCGGTCAAAGCGGAATGATAAGAGTTGCCATCAAGCGGCAAAAAAGTAGTCTGCTTGGGACTGTCTTTTCCGCCTGCCACTATGTCCGATTTTGCCGTTCGCGTAGAAAATTTGGGAAAAAAATATCGGCTTAGCCACCATGCCTCGCATGAAATCAGGAAATACACGGCCCTGCGGGATGTTATGGCGGAAGCCGTAACCGCGCCGTTTCGAGCCCTCTGGCGTGCCAATTCGCAAACTGCGAACAAGGACCACGCTTCCGCAACGAGTGAGGATTTTTGGGCGTTGAAGGATGTTTCCTTTGATATCAAACAAGGTGAAGTCGTCGGCATCATTGGACGCAACGGCGCGGGCAAGTCGACCTTGCTCAAGATTTTAAGCCGCATTACTGATCCGACCACGGGACGGGTCGAAATTGAAGGGCGCGTGGCAAGTTTGCTGGAAGTGGGCACCGGCTTTCATCCGGAGCTTACCGGGCGGGAGAACATTTATTTGAATGGAACCATTCTCGGCATGAAACGGGCCGAAATTAAAAAGAAGTTCGACGAAATCGTGGCTTTCGCCGAGGTTGGAAAATTTTTAGACACCCCCGTCAAACACTTCAGCAGCGGCATGTATGTCCGCCTCGCCTTTGCCGTGGCCGCGCACCTGGAACCGGAAATTCTCATCGTGGACGAAGTCCTGGCCGTGGGAGATGTCGAGTTTCAGAAAAAGTGCCTGGGTAAAATGCAGGACGTGGCCAAAGGAGGCCGCACCGTTCTCTTCGTCAGTCACAATATGGAGGCCATTGATCGCCTGACTTCGCGTTGTCTATTATTAAAATCAGGGCGCGTCAGTCTTGACTGCAACACGGCCGAAGCGGTTAAAAGCTACTTACACCAAAAATTGCAAAGCAGTCAGAATCTCGGAGAATTTCGATCTGCCAGCATTCCCGGCGCCTTGAGTATTGCCGAAGTGTGGACCGAAACGCTATCAGGAGAGAAAGCCACCACCTTTCGCCAAGGGGAACCCTTTCGTATTTTCTTGCGGGTGACATCCGAGGGTCGGTTAAACTGCGATTTCGCAGTGGTGATCGAAAATTTTCAGGAACATGCTCTTTATTGCACTCACCTCTCTGATTTGTCCCAAACAATCAATACTGAAAAAACACAGTTACTCACTTTAAAGATAAATAATCCAATGTTACGCAAGGGAGAATATTTAGTATCACTCGCGGCGCTTTCATCAGACAGGGCTTTCTTTTACGACGTTATTCTCCATTACCCGCTTTTCGAGATAGCAGGCGTCTTGGATACAAGCTTTCCCGACGATGTTCGCTGGGGAGATCTTTACATGCCTATCGAATGGAAAGTGGAGAATGGAGCATGAATCCGTTAAAGAAAGTTCTCAAGGCCATGACCCCACACGGGCTCGTCGAGCTTAAGCGCGCACGAGTAGCGAAAAGCAGGAGCAAGGAGCTGGAAGCGGAAATGGCAGCATTTCATGAAGAGCGCCGCCGTAGAGTCGTCGCTGTCCAAGGTGCGCAAGGTATCGAAACAATCCACGGAGATGATCGTCAACAGGTGCTGGCATTCCTCAAAGGGAGAGAATTATCCGAGAAGCACATCCTGGATGGCAGCATACCGCAAAGTTCTCTCGAATACATTCTTAAGCACGCTATTATACCCTTGGACTCAAGCCGTCCTTTGTTCGCACTTCACATTGGCAATTTCGTTGGCGTATCGCTTGCATTCCTGGCCGCTGCCCTTAAGCAAAAGCACCCGGATTCTTTGGTTGTCTCCATAGACCCGAACCTCACACATCGTGGAATCAGCAATCCGCAGGCGCATGTTTCCGCTTTACTGACTGCTTGTGGTCTTCAACGAAATACCATGATAATCGCGGGTTATTCAGGTAAAAAAAGCATAAGCAATGATGGAGTAGTCTTTGAGAACTACGATCCGCAGAAAGAATTTTCGAAGGAGTTCGCCTGTGAAGAGTCGATGCGAAACCTTAGTACACTTTGTCCGCGATCCTTTGACTTGATTATGATGGATGGGAATCACGAGGCAAGCTACCTGACAAATGAAATCCAAGGGGCCCTGCCACTCCTAAAAGCTGGCGGCTTTGTAATTCTTGATGATGTAGATAAAGTCTGGATTGAAATCGAAGAGGTTTTTTTAAATATTACAGCGTTCGGTCTGCAGGTAATTGGAGCTGATGGGCGCGTGGGAATTGCCCGATTATCCAGCGTTCAATAGGCGATCTTTATGAATGCCGATTATCTGATCGTAGGTTCCGGACTTACCGGGGCGGTCATTGCCCGCGCCTTAACGGATGCCGGCAAACGGGTTCTCGTGCTTGATCGCCGCGCCCATTTTGGCGGCAATGTTCACGATCATTTCCACCCGAGTGGCATCCGGATTCACACCTATGGTCCGCATTATTTCCGCACGAACGATGATGAATTATGGCGGTTTGTCAACCGGTTTGCCTCATTTTACAAATACGAAGCCGCGCTCAAGTCGTGGGTGGACGGCAAATACGAGAATTGGCCGATTGCGGCGAGCTACATCCGCCGGGTGATCGGAGAAAAGTGGGAGCCGGAGTTCAAGGGGCGCCCGGCTAATTTTGAAGAGGCTTCCCTGGCCATGATGCCGCGGATTGTTTATGAGAAATTTGTCAGGGGCTACAACGAAAAGCAGTGGGGCGTTCCGGCGCATAGTCTTTCGGCTCATCTCGCCAAGCGTTTTGACGTGCGTGAGGACGACGAATCACGCCTCATGCGCCATAAACACCAGGGCATTCCAGAGAAGGGATACTCTGAGTTGATGCGGCGAATTCTCGAAGGGCTTCCGGTCTTACTGAACTGCGATTACCTCAAGCAGCGTGATGAATTCAAAGCCGCCAAGCTTGTCGTTTTCACCGGGCCGATCGACGAGTATTTCGGCTTCGACCTGGGGCGACTCAAATATCGCGGCCAGCAGCGGACGCATGATTATCTGCCTGACGCCGATTTCGTCCAGCCGTGCGGGCAGGTCAATAATCCCGACCCGGCCAACGGCCCTCACATCCGCACCTTGGAATGGAAGCACATGATGCAGGCGGAATTTGCCAGCCGTATTCGAGGCACTGTTCTCACGCGCGAGGTCACGGTCACGCCGGAAAACCCGCACGATTACGAATACCCATTCCCGGACGAAACCAATGCGCGTCTTTACGAGAAATACCGTGAGCGGGCGCAGACGATCCCGAACCTGCTTGTTTGCGGCCGCCTTGGTGAATATCGTTATTACGACATGGATCAGGCTATCGCACGGGCAATGTTGCTGGCCAGGAGGATACTGGGTGAAGAGAAAGTCGTGGTGGGAGATTGAATAAGACAGCGGTCGGTTCCCAATTCAGTCCTGTTCGCGTTGAGGCGGTACCGGCAGAAATTCGGCGTCCGTTATGGTCGGTCATGATTCCCACCTTCAACTGTGCGAAGTATCTGCGGCAAACACTGGAGTGTGTGCTGGCGCAGGACCCCGGCGTGGATCAAATGCAGATTGAGGTGGTGGACGATTGTTCCACCAAGGATGATCCGGAAGCCGTCGTGCGGGAAGCGGGCAAGGGCCGGGTGGCATTTTATCGCAGACCGCAAAATGGAGGCGTCACGGCCAATTTCAACACCTGCGTCCAGCGCAGTCGCGGTCACCTCGTCCACATCCTGCACGGGGATGATTATGTGTTGCCCGGCTTTTATCAAAAGCTTGCTGAAGAAGCCCGACTTCACCCTGACGCGGCCCTGCTTGCAACCCGATCTTTCTTAGTTGACGAAGTGGGTGTCATTTCAGCGGTGACGGTCCGATTGCCTCCATTTGAAAAAGTGAGCCACTCAGCCGGCTATTTTTTTTACGGAACACCCATCCAATGCCCGGGAATCGTCGTGAGACGCGACTTTTACGAAAGAAATGGCGGCTTTATTCCTACCCTGGTTCATACCGCCGATTGTGAAATGTGGGGGAGAGTCACCGCCCTAGCGGGTGGATTCGTAACGCCTGACGTGCTGGCTTGCTATCGGGAGTTCGCCACAAACGATTCCGGACGATTGGCGAGAACCGGGGAAAATCTTCGGGACAAGGAGCGGTTTGGCCAACTCATGGCAGAGCGGCACCCCGATTTTGATCGCACGACGGCCAGACGGCAGATCTGTGAACTGGCGCTGAAACAAGCCAATCGCTTTTCTGAAATTGGGGATTTCGAAGCGGCAAAAATCAATCTAAGCTACTGGAGAAATAACGCCCGGCTAATGTGGCGACTGCGCCGCTTCGTAAAGAAATTAACCAGAGGCCTTTTCAGGTAATTTTTCTCCACCATGAGTGACTTGAAAGCCAGCGTCGTGATTTGCACGTACAAGCCGCGCGAAGATTATCTCCGGCGCGTCATGGAGGCGTTACGCAAGCAAACCCTGCCGCTGGCGCAGTGGGAATTGCTCCTCGTCGACAACGCTTCGCCTGAGCCTTTGGCTGACCGGTTTGATCTTTCCTGGCACCCGCACGGACGGCACATCCGGGAGGATGAATTGGGCGTGGTATTTGCGCGTTTACGCGGAATTAAGGAAGCCAAAGCAGACATCCTGATCTTTGACGACGATGACGCGGTGCTCGATTCCGATTATCTGGAGCAGGCCATCGCAGTTGGAGACCAGTGGCCGTTTATTGGAGTCTGGGGAGGAAGGGTGACGCCGGAATTCGAAACCGCCATTCCAACCTGGTGTCAGGACCATGCCTGGCGTTTGACCATCGTCGAGGTGAACGAGGATATCTGGAGCAACTTCCGGGAAGGATTTGCCACCATTCCCTGCGGAGCCGGCATGTGCTTCCGCAAAAGCGTGGGCCTGCGTTTTGTGGAATGGTCCCGGACCAACGAGATAAGCGGAAGCCTGGGACGAAAGGGTGCGGGCCTAAGTGGACACGAAGACAACGATTTGGCGCACTGCGCGATGGATCTTGGTTTGGGTACGGGTAAGTCGACCCGCCTGCATTTGACGCATCTGGTCCGCGCCTCCCGGCTGACAATGGATTATTTTATCCGGCATGCCGAGGAGGATGCGGCGTCTTTGATGATGTTCCGCGCCATCCGGGGCCTTCCGGTGAAGGAACCGACATTTTCGTTTCTGTCCATCGTCCAACGGAATATATATCGGTGGCTATCCGGCAAACCGGGAGAGTTTTTCAAGATTGAAGATGCGCACCTGCGGGGATTAAAAAAGGGATGGAAGATGGTCCAGAAATACAGGCTGGAGCATGGACCAATCACCAAGTAAGAACTTCCCGTAAGCGCCCATTCTGATCAAGCATTGTCCGGGTCGAAGGGACATGTTTAACTTACTGGAAATTGACAGCCACCCTGTTGCTACCTAAATGTCATCTTTGGCAAAACGTCACGCGGAGGCTTTGTGGGTGGTCCTGACGGTTATTTTGCCGATTATCATCCGCACCCGGACCAGGCCTGTCATGTTCTCGAAGTATAGCGGTATCGGCGATATCGTCTGCACGTTTCCCGCCGCGCTCGAACTGAAAAAGCGCCATCCGAAAGCGACGTTCATTTACAACTGTCATGCGGACTATGCCTGCCTGCCCGGAATGGGCGGCGTGGCCACTCAGGTGACGACGTTGGAACAGGCCGGCCTGATCGGATACTGGTATCGTTTCCTACTCTCCGGATTCTGCGCTTTCGCCTCGGACGACGACAACGCCAACCACACTCCGACGGAGGTTTATATCAAAGACTTTGGCCGACCGTTCGGACTGGTTTTGGATGACGCCCATCCCCGGCTGAAAATCGATCCGGTCGTCCTTGAACGGATGAAATCGTTGTTGAATGCAAATGAAACGCGCCAAGGCCCGCTCATCGTCATCCATGCCGGCCCCAGTTGGCCGGTGCGGGAATGGCCGCACGAATCATGGGCGGGCCTGGTGCATGAGCTTGGTCAACGCGGATTCACGAACGTGGTCCAACTCGGCGCCAGCCGCCATCTGGCGCTCGGGGCAGCGGAGTCCGTGGCAATCCCCGGAACCATCTCGCTGGTGGACAAATTGACCCTGGAAGAATCAGCCGCGCTGATTTCGTTGGGCAATCTTTTTATCGGCATCGATTCCGGCCTCCTGCACATTGCCGCAGCGGTTGGAACGCCTGCCATCGGCTTGTGGGGGCCGACTTCGCCGCAACTCCGCTTTTCCCGCGAGAATCGGCGTTTGTTTGTCATCAGCAACGTGGACTGCCAGGGATGTCATCATCGCGTCCCACGCCTGCATTGGGTGACCGGCTGTCCGTTCGATATCAAGTGCATGAAGACTATTGGCGTGGAAGAGGTCTTAAAGGCTTGCCTGTCGGGCCTGAAAACGGCCAGGTGATCACTCCAGGATTTCTATCAGGCCGATGCCGATCACGTTATAGAATGAAACGTTTCGTCCGCCAAACAACGGGGCCGGTTTGGGAGGCGAAACGCAGACGGCACGCAATCCGGCTTTTTCAAGCGCCACGAGCGCGGCAGCCAGATCGTCGCTGACATAACAGACATGATAGACGATGCCGGCTGGGTGACGCTGCATCAGGCCGTCGATGGGGCCCCTGGTGTCGCTCGGCCAGATGATCTCGACGTCTGGCTCAGTGTCATGCGCGCACATTTTTAAGTGAACATTTTGTCCCGGATCGAGGACGGCTTCACCCATCCGGTAACCCATGGCCGAGAGGAATATCTCCGCTTCCTGTGGCTGGCGCACAGCCAGACCTAGATGATGAAAGACGAGGTGAAGACTGGAAAGTGAAGCGGGGCGCGACATGGGGATTGGTTCACGTCCGGGTTATCTCAGCGATAAAAGGATTTCTTTGATTTCTGGAAACGTGTTCGCAAACAAGATCAGGCTCGTCGCACAGTAACAAAAGGTCAGCACGACGGCAACGGCATGAATCCACGGATTTGAGTTATAGGCCTTGAACCCCTCGCGCCCGAGCCATTTTTTCAGGCCAATCGTGTAATAGAGATTCGCCACGACGCCAAGCGCATGAACCGCTCCGTAGGCGACGAAATTCCAGCCAGCTCCATGCCAGATGCCGATCAGGAGGAACACCACGACGATGGTCGACGCAATCGCGTGGTCGACGTTTTTGTGACCCAAAAGATGCCCAAAGAATTTCGAGAGCGGTCCGAAAACCACGTCGCGCATGTATTGCGAAAGAGTGATATGCCAGCGATTCCAGAAATCCTTGACGTTGCGCGCCGCAAACGGGTTGTCAAAATTTTCCGGTACGGGGATGCCGACCAACCCGGCTGCACCGATGGCCATGTCGCAAAACCCTGAGAAATTGCAGTAGAGATAGAGGTAGAAAAACAGGATGGCCACCGGCAGATCGATCCAGTGGTGAGGATGGTCGTCCAGTAAAAGGCCCGAATAGGTCAATTGATTGAAAATACCGCTGAGAAATTCGAATTTGACGAAACCGACGAGGATGCGCATGACGCAACTGCCCACGCGGAAATCGAGCGGCACGGCATCGAAACCACGTCGAAAATTGCCGTAACTGTTGATGGGCCCAACGGGCATCGTCGGGAGAAAAAAACAAAAATTCAGGTATTCCCAAAAGTTCGGCCTTTTCACCGCGCCATTACGGACTTCCAAGACAAGCCTGCTGCTCCGGAAGGCCAGGTAGGAAATGCCGACCATATCCGGAACCCCTCGCCACTTCGCCCCGAAGATATGCCCCAGTTCCACATAAAAAGACCCGGGAATATAACGAACGACAATCAAGGCAGCAATGGGTGTGAAGAATGCCAGCCACGGCTGCCCCCCCCGCTTTTCCGAGAAAGCGAGGACCATGACATATTGGAAAAAAACCAGCCCCAGATAGATGACAAACCTCTCGGTGTAATGATTTTGATGGCCGTAAAAAAGAAATCCGTAAACACCGGCGACGTTGATGCAGGCAAAGACAACTTCACGCCAGGCGCCGTTCAGTCGCCTCATGACGAACCGGCTGGCAAGAATGTAGACCAGCAATCCGGCGATCAAATCAATCCATTCCATGCGTTAAAACCCCTGATAGACGCTTTTATTTTCCATGAAACCGGGAGGCGAAACAATCACCAGTGCCAGGACGATAAGCGACAAAATAATGATCAGGGCGTAGATGAAGTATTCAACGATGGGCTTGGGGGGCATAAAGCTCCAGCAGGCTGGGAGTGATGATCGAGGTAAAATACTCCTGGCCGTTTGTGTTCAAGTGAGCGGAGTTATAATATAACTTGCGGACGTCGTCATCCGTCATGCCGGCAAACAACCTGGCTGGGGGAATTCCCACCATGGTGACATCGGCGCGCAGGACATCCGGCCAGAACTCACGTTCCCGAATCTCCGCGTCCTTCCTTTCGGAAAAAATCGGAATGTGCAAAAGCACCAGCTTGGCCCCATTTTCCTGCGCCTGCGTTGCAAACTTACGGGCAAAATAGAGCGGCAGCGGAGGGGTCGGCGGCCCTTTAAATTGAAACATCGCCCGGGTAGCCGGCGAATAAATAGATACCTCCGAGGATAACGCGTCCGTCGGCGGGGCAAAATCGACGAACGGAGCATTCTCGCTGGTGGGAGCTGGATCAAGACCGAATCCAATATGGGCGGATGAGGTACCCAGCATCGTAGCGGGATTGGGCGCCTTAAAATTGATTTCCAAATAATTCTTTTTCTTGGAAATCAGATCCACCGGAATATTGGATCGAATCAGACTGAGCAGATTTCGAGGCATTCCGATAATGGCAGCGAAATAATACGAGAGCTGAAACCGGACGGACAGTCCGGACAGTGCTTTCGCGTTATCCCCAAATCGGAACCATCGGGGAGCCAGGCTATTCGCCCAATACCACCCGGGATTATAATCGTCATAGAAGACCAGCATATGAACTTTCCGGTGTTGCAACAGGTCCCGGGTGATGAAGTAAAGAGCGTCATAGCCGGCTCCTCCCCAGCAGATGGAGCGGACGACTGCAGGACGCCCGAGTTTTTTGCCTAACTTTTCCTGCACATACGGCGTGTTAATGCCTTGCGCCATGTGGGACGATCCGACAAAGGCGATATCAATGTCGCCTTTTTCCTTGAAAATTTGCTGGTGGATATAGGGAAACGGGCCGTTCGCCCACCAGAAGGACGAATAAATCTCTTCGCGGGAGGGTAGTTGACCCGGACCGACGATTGCTGGCAACAGGAGAAGAATCAATACCAGCAGGGCAAACGCCGCCGCAGATCGAGTCGAACCAAAGGCCGGTCGCATCAACGCTCCTGCATCCGCTTGAGAATCAGGTCGGCGAATTCGCCGACATTACGGGTTGTTTCCACTTCACCGACGCGAAAACGGACGGAGAACTCCTTCTCCACCGCCACCATCAGCGAAATGTGCATGAGCGAATCCCACTCCGGCACGTCTTTGGCACTGATCGCCGGGGTCAGGACCACCGGCTCCAGAAACACGTTGTCGAAGATGGCCTGCAATTTGGCGATGACGTCAGTTTGATTCATAAGCCCGGCGGGTGACTTTCATTTTGGTGGGGATCGGCTGAAAATTTTTCAGGATCAGTTCAAATTCACGGAGTTTCTCGTTTTCGGAAGTCAAAGTGAAACCCATTCGCGCATAGAAGTCGCGCACCATCTCGTTCTTGGCGGTAGGCAGATAGAGGCCTTCCAGGCGGGCGCAACCCCGCTTCACGGCCAGGCGCGCCAGTTCGTTCAGGACTTCCTCCTCGACCTGACGCTTGAGCACTCTGCAACTCATCAACCAGGTGTCGATTTCCATGGTGGCGCCAGTTACCTGCCCAATCACGATGGAAATGAGCCCGTGATCGCCAAAGCGGTCTTTGAGCCGCATGGAGAAGCCCACGCAGGCCGGATCGCGCATGAGCGCAAGAATGTCGGCCTCGGTGCGGCGGCGGGTGGTAAGGTTGAACTGGTTGCTTTTATTGATCAATTGGGCGAGGCGGGGAACATCCACCGTGACGAATTCGGTGATGGCTGCCTCCATCTCAAGCGATTCCAGATACGAATCCATGTCCGCGACGTTGGCCTGAAATTCCTTGCGCCGTGCCTCCGACTGGTACTGTTTCGTGCGCTCGACATCCTCGGCGGTGAGGCTCCGCAGTTCGAACAAGCGGCAATCCTGCAACTGGGCGACGTACTCGGAGGGGTCCGGCCCGAGCAGAATCGTCGTCACCTCCGGCGCAAATTGCCGGACGATTTCAATTTCGGCCGGGTTGTCGTCGACGAAAACAAAGCTGTCGAGCCCGAGGTTCAACTCGACGGCCATCTGCCGGATGTTGTCCGATTTCGGCTCCCAGTTGGCCTTGAAGGAAACGATGTCATCCATCCGCAAGACCATTTCGGGATGTTTTTCAAAAACCTCCGCGGCCCTGGCATGATCGTTCTTGCTGGCAACGGCCAGCAGCACGCCTCGTTGTTTGAGAGAGACGATGTATTTTTGAAAAGCCTTAAAGGCTTCGCCACGCGGCGAGGTATCGCCCAGTTCGATGCCTTCCAGTCCGTCATCGGCAACCACACCACCCCAGAGCGTGTTGTCCAAATCCAGCACCAATACTTTTTTGGGTGCTTGCCGTAGAGAGCCGATCAAGTGGGCTGCCTCCCGGGCAAAAGCGGCGAGAAGCGCGGGCGAACCGATCTGCTTGCTTTCAAACCAGGAACGCTCGTCGCGGGACTCGATGCCGCCCAGACGGTGGGAGAGAAATTCAAGGTCGCAGATGTGGAGGTAAGGGGGCGCCTCCAAGCCCAGTTCGAGATTCACCCGCTTGCGAAAGCTCCAATCGGAGCCCATCGTGCGCGAGCGATACGCGCCGAGGTCGTGCCGGGCGGGAAGCATGAAATTGGTAATGATCACCTCGGCATGAGTCTTTTCATGCACGTTGCCGGCAAGTTCCAAAAGCGATTGGACGACCCGACCGGCCTCAGCCAGTTGTGCTTCCCGCAGGTCAGTAAAACCGCCGGTATAGCGGCAACGGTGTTCCGAGGGCATCAAAAGGACAACCTGGGGCGCGAAGGCGTAAAGTCCGCTCGCTCCATCCATGATTTCCGAGATGTAGTTATCAAAACTTCCCTGCCACAACTCACAGGGGATTCCTTCGACCTCGCAAAGATGTTCGAGCAACGCGTGGAACGGATAAAGGCTGTATCCCCCCACCAGGGCCAGCCGGATCTTCTCCTGAATGATCCCCGGCGCGGCAATATGTCTGGCATGGGCCTTCTTGCGCAGGGAAACGAGCAGGAACAGTTCGTCGAAAGCCCGGGCTTCCCGGGTGTGAAGCTTCAATAGTTCCCAAAACTCCGGGTCACCATCCAAAAGAAGCTTTTTAAGACGGGCAATTTCCATGCGATATACGAAGTTTATTAGTCAATGTGAATCCAGCAAGTCTTTAAAAATTCGCTGGAACGCCCGGACTGTCATGTGATCAATATGTCACAACAACGCCACGAAATAGTAATTTTTCCGGAGTCGGATTTCAAATTACGTCAGCGAAAGTCTTTTCCGTTTTACGGAAATACCAGACGCCCAAAAGCGCAAACAATACGATGACCGCGAGTGAAAGCGCAAAACTGGGCAGCGTGATTCCACCTTTTCCGCCTAATAAGGCCCAGCGAAAGCCGTCGATGACGCCAACCATGGGGTTAAGCGAATAAAGCCCGATCCATTGCGGAAATTTTTCCTGAACCACCGTGCTGGGAAAACCGACAGGTGAGACGTACATGCCAATCTGGACAATAAAGGGAATGATATACCGGAAATCGCGATATTTGACATTGAGCGCCGTGAGCAAAAGGCCGGGACCGAGAGCGGCCAGGAACGCCATGACGACCAAAAAAGGCAACACGATAAAGCGCCAGGTCGGAAGAAAATGAAACCAGGCCATGAGAATCAAGACGAGGCCGAAAGTGATCAGAAGATCGACCATGGCCGTGATGACCGCGCCAGCCGGAATGATCATGCGCGGAAAATAGACCTTGGAAATCATGTTCGCACTATTCACCAAGCTCTGGCTTGAACTGGTCAGGGAAGACGAAAAGAATTGCCAGGGAAGCATGGCCGCCATGACAAGGAGCGGATAAGGCACGCCATCGGGCGGGATTTTCGCGAGCTTTCCGAAAATCACCGTGAAGATGATCGTGGCGATCAGAGGTTGAAGAACGGCCCACGCGACGCCGATGACGGTCTGTTTGTAGCGCACGGAAATATCGCGCCAGGCGAGAACGTAGAAAAGTTCGCGGTAATGCCAGAGGTCGCGCCAATATTGGCGTTCAATCCGTCCAGGTTCAATGATGGTGCGGGCCATGGGGAAGTTAGTGTAGTGACAAACTGAAGCCGTGGGAAGTCGCCCGATCAAAAAAGTAATCCGATGGAATCGCAGCAGGAATGAAGAGGCCCGCGTTAGCTCAAGTTATTTGCACCGATGGGAAGGGCTGGCGTGTCAGGCTTCACCGTATTTTAAGCTGACATCTTTTAAGCGTGTGCGTAGCTTGATTTTCACTCCCCAATCTTTCGGGCCTGGACATATATATGAATGTCATTGTCATTATCCTCACCCATAAAGGACGTGGACATTTTTTGGAGCCTGATTATATATGAAGGGCATTTTCGCGGACGCTCGGACTTCAAATTGGAATCCTGAACCCGGCACCGGCGCTCCCGGCAGTTCCCGGCCGACCCGCGCGGAATGGATAGGGATCGGCGTCCTGCAGGCATTCTTTTTTGTCACCGCGCTCTTCGGCTTGAACGGCCCGTTTGCCTCGACTGATTCCCAGCGGCAAAACTACACCTTCGACGTGGCCCAGCACATTTTTCACGAGGGCCTGAGTGCAGTGATCACGCCCAGGGCTTCGTTTTCCCAGCTGTCCAAACCAGACGAGCTTTCCTCCCCCCTGCCCGTCCCGACGCCGCGCTATACGATCTGTCATCTGGAAGTTCCGTTTATCGGACTCTTCGGGTGGCCCGCGGCAAACATGTTCAAGCACCACGAGCACGCCGTGGCTCGGCTCGTCGTCGTGATGTTTTCTCTTCTTTCCATTCCGTTCCTCTACCTTGTGCTGCGTTACTGGTTCGATCCGTATCCCGCCTTTTTCGGCGCGGCGATTTGGACAACATCCCCTCTCATCTTCCATTTTGGACAGGTTCCGATGCCGGACATCCTGACCGCCACGGGGATGATTGCGGCGTTCTTCTTCGCCCTGCATGGCCGTCTGGGACTATCAAGCGGTGCCTTCCTCTTCGCGGTCCTGGCCAAGATGAGCATCCTTACCTACGGCCTGCCGATCCTCGTCGCTCTGCTGATCGCCCGAGACTGCCGTTCCGTCTGGGACTGCGTCAAACTCTCGCTGCTCTGGGGCCTGGCGCCCCTCCTGGGCCTTTTGGCGTGGTTGTCATTGAGCCTGCACGATCCGCCCGGCAGTTGGGTCGTGATTGGAGGCTATCAACCGGGCGGATTCGGCCCGATCCAGCTGACTGATTTGACCAACCTGGAATTCTACTTCCGCCCCCTGATCTTTATCTTTCCGTTTGGCTGCGGCCTGATCGGGTTCCTGGGCTTGATTTTCGCGACCGGGAGCGACACTCCGCGCATGAACCGCTGGTTAAAAATCGCAATCATCATTTCGCTCGCGACTACTTACGTGCTCGAAAGAATCCTCTTTGCCGAGCCTCAATACACGCTACCCGTTCTTTTTTGGCTCATAATTGCAGCTTCGTTTGGATTTCCACGACTACTGGAGAAGCTGCGCGAAAACAAACATTGGAGAATGATCGCGGCAGCCATCGTGCTTGTCCATATCGCCATCGTCCTCGGAAACGCCTGGTTTCTCAAAGCATCGCGCGTTCCCAATTTACCGGACATGCAAGCCGCCATGAAACTTACATCCACCGATTCCCGGATTGTGATTTATTCGAGCTTCACGAGTCAGCAACCGCCAGTCTGGTTGGGCCGAAACACCCTGAGCTTCCATCCCATAGACCACACACCTACACCCAAGGACCTATTGTTCCTCGCAACACGTTTGCGCGATTTCCAGAAAGCGGGTTTCGATTACCTTCTCATGGTCGATAAGGAAGGGCGTTCCACCTTCGGCAAAATGACTTCTCACGGATCGACATACGACACTGATTTCACCGGTAATTCATCAGCGGTGCGCCTGTTTCTCGATCAGGAATTTCACAAGATCTACGAAGGCGATCATGTTATTCTCTACTCGCTGGTCAAGTGACGGCCCTTTCCGGGAGCCCCTCCCCCACTCCTATTTTCCAGGAGTATTGTCGTAATCCTGGCGCGAGCCGAAAAACTGGCCAAGAGCGTGGGCACTAAACCTGACCAGGTTTCCCACCGGCATGCCGCCGCGAAGGAAACGCTTGGTCAGCGAGCCAACCGCCAGGGCCAGGTCGACCAGCGATTGGGGCTTATGGGGTACAGACCTGAAATCAGAGTGGCCCTTCAGGAACATGTAACGCAACGAGTATTGGCTTTTGTTCAGGGTGCGGGCAGCGGGGACGAGGCAAATGGCATAGTCTCTTTTGAGCACTTCCAGCAACCATATTTTGTCTTCCGCGGTGCGTATATTTTCGTCAAAGGGGACTTCCTCCCAGATGCTCCGGCGGTAGAGGGTGTTCGTATTGGTGCATGCGGTGTAAACGCTCCGGTAATTCTCCTGCGTGTAATGCCTGACTTGTTCGTCCGGAGGTCCTTTGCCATCCAGGGTGCTTGGCCCATAGGCAACGACGACACGAGGTGGGAGTTCGCGCGCCACGGAGCGATACACGGCTAGTAAATCGGCCACCACCGGAATGGAATGGGAACTGATGACCAGAACCCACGGATTGCGAGCCGCGCGAAAACCTGCATTGAGGGATTTACTGTAATTAAAGGGCCCGGTCGCATGAATAATCCGGGCACCGTGAGCGGCGGAGATCGAAAGTGTGGAATCCGTGGAACCGGAATCGACGATAATATATTCCTCGCCTTCCACCAGTTTAAGTCCGGAAAGAACGCGCTCGAGTGTTTTTGCGGAATTGAAAGTGCGGATGAGAACGGAAACAGCAATTGGATTCGTCGTCTGCATCATCGAAGCGAGCTTTGAAAGGAACCACTCAACAGGCAAGTATTAGAATGGAAGAGACCGTCGAGGTCAAAGCCCAAAGGTCTGCTTAACTGAGCAACCTGACGTAAAGAGCCTGGAAACGTTCGGCAACTTCATCCCAATTTAAAGGTTTGAACGACGACTTCAAGGAAGGCGCACGCTCGAAAAAATCGCGCAGGATGGGCGAGAGATTTTCCGGAGGCAGGGAACCGTTTGCGTAGACACCATCTTCTCCAAAAACCGATTTTGCCCAGGGAAGATCCGTCAGCAAGAGAGGACACTTCGAGGCGGCGGCTTCCAACGCGGAGAGGCTGAGCGATTCCATCGTGCTGAGGAGCACAAAACCGCGTGCTTGCCGGTAAATTTTGGCCAGGCGCGCCCGATCCGAGATGCTGCCTTCATAGCGAACGAAATCGGGGTTCGCTTTTTGAACCTTGAGAAAGTCCAGGTAGTAGGGATCGGATTCGGAATAGGGCTTGCCGATGATCCAGACAGGAACCTTCGAGCGGGCCGCAGCTTGCGCCAGTTCCACCACACGCTTGCGGGGATGGATCGCGGCGGTACAAACGAGGTAGCCGGCTTCCGGCTTTTGATTCTCGTCTGCGGACGATTGAAAGAAAATCTCCTCAACGCCGTTGGGAATAACGTGGATTTTTTCCGGGGCTGCATCGAACATGCTGCGCATCAGGTCAGCTTCCCACCCGGTAAGTGCGACGAAGGCATCCGCTTTTTGATAAGCGTCCCAGGCGAGTTTGCTTTGAAAACTTTGCGGCAACATGGTCTGCGAGGTCCGCATGAGAGACTTTTGCGCGAGACGGGCTCCGGCCGAACGGGAACCCATGCCGGTAAGCAGTTCCGCAACCACAACTTTTATTCCCTTGGCGTGGGCGAAATCGATATAGCCGCCCGCGGGACGTCCGAAATAATGGATGATCTGGCCGGTCTGTTTCTCATCCCACCAGCGGAGATGGTCGACCTCAATTCCCCGTCGTTCCAAGGCGGCCTTGGTTTGCTCGATTTGTATTTGAAAGCCGCCATGCGCCAGAGCGAAAGGCGATGGATGATCAAAGAGAACCTTCATACTGATAATTTGGCGACTCGATTATTTCTCCAAGCCCGCAATATGAGCTTTGAGTTCATCGTAAGCCAGAAGAAAGGAAGGCTGATCCCGGAACCCAACGATCGATCCTTCGAGCTGGAACTCGAGAAAACGAGAACGCTTGCCTCAGCGATCAATTTTTAACCTGCGGGGGCATCTCACTTATTTGAAAAGTGGGCACGATCCGTCCGATGAAGCTGGTGAGAAGCGCCTGGGTCTGCTCGGGATTAAGTCCGTCGTGGCGCAGGTTGTCCGTGACCAGCGAGAAAACGCTGACATAAGCCCAGCGATGGGCACGATTATAAATCGCGCGGTCCCAATTGCTCAAGAGGATGCGGGTAAAGTGGGATGGCGTCGTCACGTTTTGGCCGACGAACCAATAGACGTAAAAGCCCTGGACCGTGATATGTTCGTCATTCTGGCCCACCACCTGCCGTTCCACGGTCAGCTTCCGGGCCACCAGGTTGTGACCGGAGTGCAACGGGATGGGAATGTTCTCCTGGCCAACGATGGTCCAACCCTGCCCGACCAGGCAGGCTTCGGGACGATGAATGCTGGCCTGCTGTGCCCCGCTCAAAACAATGGAACAGTTGATCTGGTCCCCGCGACCGTCGTCGTAGAACCGACGGGCAAACTCCGTGTCCGCTGGTAAGAGACTCAGTTCGACCGGAGTGATCTCACCTTTCTTACTGAAATAATCGCCGACAAGAACCGGTAAATCCATGACCACCCCGCTCTGGGGCAGGACGTTTAGAGGGGGGTTGAACCAATAGGCGAGCCCAATCACCACCGTCAGTAGCAGAACAGCCCCTGAGCGCCACAGGGGAACTACGCCCAAGTCGTCTGACACGGGCTGATTATTCGACGAACCCTCACCTGCAATGGAAGAGGTTGCCGACACGGGAGATGGGGGTGACAAGGACATTGGAAGGTGCGCGGATTACGCCGCGACATGTTCGGCATCCGGAAGATCAGCAGGACGGGTCCACTTCCGGGTCAATAACGATGCCAGGGCAAATTCCACCCCCAAGGCAACCGCATAAACAAGATAACCGCAACCCTCATGGTACCACGAGGGATGCTCCGTCGTGCCAATGGCGAATGCGCTGCCAAACCAAATACTGCCCAGAACCAGCATGATGACGCGAGCCAGATTGCCGAGAATCGCGAGTGGAAAGGCGCTGAGAAAGATGATCCATTGCTGCCACAGACGGGGTAGAAAAAGATAACCGAAAAGAGCCGAGAACATGAGCAGGGCGATCAGCGAATGCATCCCGCTGCACGGATCCGCAATATCAATTTGGAACCGGGCCCCGATGGGAACGCCGTGGAGAACATCCGGCGGCGAAAGCAGGGCCGTTCCATTTTGGATGCAGGGAACTCCAATTATGGGAAGGAGATGGGATGCCATCGTACTCATCACCATTCGCAATGGAAACGCAATGAGGGCCTCCATAAACGGCAAGGGCCAGACAAAGATCAAAAAGGCCCACGGAAACAGGAGTATTCGAAACACGGCCCAGCCCCAAAACCAGAGGATCACGCCGGCGAGAAGTATTTGCACAGCGGCATAACCAAAATATTGGTTTTCAGCCCGCAGCCCAAACCAATAGACGAGAACCCCCAGGATAATCAATCCGAGACCGACCCTGCTTTCCCTGATCGGGGTTTGCTCGAGGTCTTTCCGCTTCAGATAAACCAGCCAGGCGAAGATAAACGGAACAAAAATGCAGTAGGTTGAATCAAGCGGAGCGTCGACTACATCCGTGAAGGCCAGAATCAGGGTGGCCAGCGGTTTCTTGACACCATATAAACTCGCGCTGTACGGAATAACGAAAGTGATGACGAGAAGGAAGAACATGCCACTGGCAAGCGGTATCCACCAACGATGCAAGTGATTGGGGGACAAGCGTTCCATGCTGCTCTAAGAATACGCAATTCCCCCGGTTGATGCAAGTCTGCCCCGGTGCGACAAGGATCGTCTTACTGCAATGTAACGGCAGCCGTTTCGGGCAAATCCCTTCTGACATGGGGTGTAAGCTTGTGTCGTTTCAGCCAGAGGGGCACTCCTACCTCCACGTAATGCCATGAGGCGGTCGACACTGCCGCCAGAATCACCAGCGTCACCGGCAAATCAATGAAAGTAAATGTCCACGGTGTCGATGGAAGCTGAAACTTCTGAAGAAAGTCGTGGATAAAATAGATGATGGGCAGGTGCCATAAATAAAGGGAGTAACTCACCACCCCTACGGGAATCAACCCGCGTTCGATCCATCTCAGCGGAACACTTGAGAGTAGATAGCGGTCCATCACGGCGGCAAAGAAGACCGAGGCAAAGAAATAGGTCTCCACGACAAATACTTTCACTTGGAGGGCTATCATGAACATGATGAAACTTAGCGCGATGGCCAGATTTCCGCGGGTGAACAGCGGCTTCTTTTGAAGGTGTGCCTCCGCCAAACACGCTCCCAAAATCCAGTCGCACCAGGTCATGAACGTAGACCTTCCCCCCGAATCCCACTCGAAAGCAAACAAGGGGAGAGCTATCAGGCAGAGGACATGAAGAATGAGACTCAGCGCGAAACACCTGCTCAACCCCCATTTTTGCCGCCCGAGAATGAGCAGGGGATAGAGCAGATAAAACTGAAATTCCACGCCCAGGCTCCAGTATACGCCGTTAATTCCATAAAAAAGGTCGTATCCAAAAAGATTGTGGATGAAAAGAAGATGCGTCGGAATCTGCCAGACGCTCCAGTCCTGCGCATGATGCCGGTAGCCCTGGAGCGCAAGACAGATGGCCATGCTGACGACGTAGGCCGGATATAGGCGCAGAAAACGGCGCCAAAAAAAACCCTTCCATTCGAAAGCTTTTGGATTACGCGCGAAGGAGAGATGAATGCAATAACCGCTGATAACAAAAAACAGGGCCACTCCATACTGCCCCCACGAAAAGGGGATCAAAGGATAGGCCCATAAAGACCAGTTGGAATAATCCGGAAAGTTACCCTTCCAAGGCACAAGCGAGTTTTGAACGGAACAAAAATGAACCGCCAGTACCATGAGGAAAGCCGCCGCCCGCAGAACATCCAACCGGGAAATATGTTTATGAGTGGCTGCAGGCGAAGGCATCTTCGTGACTTAAACCGGCGACATTATTTTACGCAAGCAGCAAGTTGTCGTGGTTGAACATCCCGATTCTGCGCGATTGCCCTCTTGGGAGAATCCTCGTGTCAAACACGACATGATAATAAAAGATCGTCGTAAATAATCGCTATTTCCTTGAGCCATCGCCGACGCGAAAAATAGTTCTCCAAATGTTGCCGACCGGCCAATCCCATCGACTCCGCCTGTTTGGGGTTCGACAGCAGTGCGTCAAGTTGGCGGGCAAGGTCCTCGACGTTCGCCGGATCAGCCAAAGTTCCGTCGACACCTTCGCGAATTAATTCGGGAAGCGCTCCGACGGCGTGGGCAACGACGGGGCGGCCGTTGGACCAGGACTCAAGAACGGTCATGCCAAAAGGTTCCATCCAGATGGAGGGCACCACTGAAAAGAGCGCTTCCTGCCAGTATTTCCGCTGCTCATCTTTTGCGACGAAACCGACAAACTCGACTCCCCTAAGCCCTCTGGCTTTCGCCTCCAGGTTCGACCTTTCCGGGCCGTCACCCATGATCAGGAGTTTTCTCTCTCCGCCCTCGACTTGTTTCCAGGCTTCAAGCAATTTCTCAACACCTTTCTCGGGGGACAATCTTCCCACAAAAATCGCGGTCGAGGATTTGGCAGGTGGAAGCGGCGGGGCCTTTACATCCAGAAAATGATGAATGACTTTAATTTTGTCCGCCGGAATTCCCATTTTCACATGTTCCCGCTTTTGGGCCTCGCTGATCGCCACCCAACGGAAAACCTCTTCAAACAAAGGCATCTGGCGAATATGGTTCGTAATCAATCCCATCCATCCGCTTTCGAGACGACTGTTACGCCAGCACGCGGTTTGAAACGCCGGCCAAAAATTGCCCGACAGACAGCGCTGGCAGGGTTCACCGTGATTCAAGAAAAAGCCGTTAACGCAGGAGAGGCGATAATTATGGAGGTAATGGACGATCGGTATTTTCCACTCCAGCGCCTTGTGGTATACGACCGGCGACATGACCGGGAAGATATTGTGGATCTGCCAGAGATCAAAGCGGCCCGTTTCCCGGTAATGCCTAAGTTTTAACAAAACATCGGCATTATATGCCGATTTCCATGGTATTAATAACTTCGACCAGGCGCTGTTGCCTGTTGCCTCTCTCGTGGAATAGAAGAAGTTTTCCACGTCATGGATTTCCTCCAAAGCCTCTCCAATTTGAGTGACGATTCCCTCCTCGCCACCATATTGAAGGTAACGGTTAAATATTTGCAGAATACGCAATCGGCGGTCAGACATGGGCAACGTACCGGGATTATACGCGCCGCCTGCGGTAAGTTGCTAGAACTTTGGGGCTGCAACAATTAAGGCGGTGATCATCACGCGACGCGTTCCCACGCCCAGGCAAGTCAGTCGCGCGATCATCTGGCTCGATCCGCCGAAGGGCCTGACCTCGTGTTCATGAATGCCGTTCTCCTGCCCCTCAAACAATTCTATATAGTAACGCACGGCTTTGCCTTCCTGAATATCCGGCATAAAGAAATCAATGTAGCGCTTGCCCACCAACCCTGCCGCTTGGTCCTTGAAGGCGGCGACAAGCGCGTCGTTCACAAAAGCGATGTAGCCTGCGGCATCGGAAATCACCACCGGAACCGGCAACTTGCCGAGAATATTCTGGATGTGAGCCAAATTGCGCTCAGAGATCGTCCGGTAATGGGCCAGATAAATAGCCAGGCCGCATGTGACAAGAAAGAGTCCCATGCGTTGGAACAGCCAGAAATAAGGATGAGGTTGGGCTTGGACGTGTATGTGGAAATAATGCTGAGCAGTGATCAGGGCGTACACCGTCAGGATGCTGTAAACTAGGCTGGCTACCGCGACCAGAGGCGCATCTTGTCGCAGCGAAAGTCCCATCAGGACAATCCCCAGCATAAAGGGTGTGCTGATGGTGCTCGGATCCATCGGGTCGATGATAAATGTCACCACCAACCCAAGGAGAATCAGGCCGATGATTTTGGTCAAAAATGAAGGATTCATCGGTTCTTTCAGCATATAATCACGACCATTGCCACTTTTGCAATCTTTGTTGCTCTAAAGTGTGCATTAAATTTAAAGTTAATCGGAATGCGGCCAGCGAAAGCCGAGATGGGCGGCTTCAAGGGCCACCCTTTCTTGAGGACTGGCCAGCGTGTAGAGACGGGTCGACACAGATCGAGGCCAGTAGGCGCCCCTTATGAGTTTCGTCAAACGATGCCATGTCACAAGATAAGGACGCTGCCAGAGGCTCTCCGACGCCGTTTCCTTTTGCCAGCGCTTGATTTCAGAATAGGCAAGGCTCGACTGCCCCAAATTTTTATCGGTGATGGTGAATACGGCCAGAGGCTCATTCATGACCGCCATGGGGATGCATGCCTGCAGCATATCCCCAACCCACACGGCATCAGCAATCGTTTTCCAGCGCGTATCCAGTTTGAACCCCGCATCGAGGACGGTACGGCGCACAAAGGTGGCGCACGATAACACGTTCAAGTGGGAGGCCCGGATATGACGCAGGTTCGGCGCGACCGTCCGCCGGTAGGAGAGGAGATCGCCCTTGTTGCCCACAAGGAAAGCGTCTCCGAACAGGACATCGATTTCAGGATGCGTTTCAAAGAAATGCGCAACCTTGGCCAGGGCCCCCTCCATGTACTGCTCGTCGCTATTTAACCAGCAGACAATGTCGCCCGTGGCGCGCGCAAAACCGCGGTTGATCGCGTCGTACATGCCCGTGTCGCACTCCACATGCAACTGGGATTTGGTTTGGGTCCGGACCCACTCTTCCAGATCAGGACCGGATTGCGCATCTTGGATAATATGCTCGACGATGACTTCCTTCTGGTCCGCGACCGAAGCGACGCAAAGCTTGAGCCAGGGAAGTTGTTTGTAACTGGGCGTGATGACCGAGATTTTGAATGGGTGATCGGAGGATGCGCGGGGCACCCCGATATTGCTGGAACTCGAGGGTGCGAACGTTTTTCCCCTCCACATGCGATAGAGCTCCAGCAAGCGCAGCGGGAAAAAGCCGTAAATAAACGGTGTGAATTGTTCCGAAGAAAATCGCGCCAATTTATACTCGAAGGAGTCGTGTAACACTTCGAACGCGCCTGGTTCCTTGTCCCCGGCCTGTTGCCAATACCGCCTGGAAGCCAATTGATCTCGAAAAAGCGCCTTCCAGCGGAAAAGATAACGAGGAATTTTTTTTTGCATTGGATGCACCAAGGCCTCGTGCGACCGGTCGGACTGCATCAAATGCCCCGACTTCACCTTCGCATGATGTTCGCCTGGCGGATACATGCTGTAATCTGCCTGATCGAGATCAAGCATTCGGGGATCAAATGGAATTTCGAGGAAATCGCATATCGATTTCAGCCAGGTCTCCGGGTTTTCAGCCAGGTCTTCGTAACAAAGATCAAAAACGGAGACGCCCCGGGCACGCATGGCAAGCACATCCCTCTGCATTTGCTCAAAGCCAATGATGGCTCGGAGCGGAAACGACTTATTGCTAAAAAAATAGTGCTTCTTCCCGGCTGCGACGATGCTGGAGATCGTGCCGTAAGGTTCTCTCCAAATAACTATGAACTTCGCTTCCGGAAATTGTCGGGCAAGTTTGGGAAGGCAGTTATAGTAGCTGGGTGATTTTTCCCCGATGTACCGGGTCTCGCTGCCGCCGTATTGACGATAGAGGGCTGTCGCCGCTTCTTTAGCGGAGCGGAAGCCTTTCCATGACGACTGGGGAACCAGTTGATGCCGACGACAGGCGGCATTAAAGAAATCAAGCCGTTCCCACCAATTTTGGCCGGTCAGCGCCGAGGTGGCGACAAGTGAGTGGCTGAGCAGATCCGGCTCGTAGAGCAATTTGATTTTCGGATGCAAATTGAGAAAGCTGTAGAGCAGCGAAGTTCCCGAACGCGCAAAACCGACGACGAAAAGATGACGTTGAGGAGGTTGAGTCATGATGTGCTGCCTGAAGAGATCGAAGGCCATTTCCAACTTAAGGTCAATCCCTCAAAGCTGCGACGAACCGGAAAGGAATCACGCGTGTACCAGGCGGAATTAACCCGCTGGACTTTATAGGCACCGTATCTCCATTTCTCCAGGAGATGCCTGGCTAAAACCAGCGGTTTTGCCAACCGGATCACCGGCGAAACACATTTCCGCCAGCGAAGGCGCTCCGCCTGAACGGTCTGATGCAGGCTTAAATTATCGCCGGTCAGGGTGAAGACGGCCAGCGGTTCGTTCAAAACGGCCATGCGATAGTGGCGGTCGAGAAGACTGAGAATCCAAGCTTTGTCTCCGACGATTTTCCAACTGGTATCAAAAAGCGCGCCCTCCTCCACCAGCTTGCGGCGAAAGAAGGTGCTGCAAGTGAGAACTCCCAGCGGACGCAGCAGGGTGTGCCGGCGGTTGGGGAGAACAACCCGCCGGTACGCCACGGGCATCAGCGAGGAATCGACGAGAATCGAGTCGCCAAAAAGCACGTCCACCTCGGGGTGCTGCTCGAAATAGCCGGCCACGCGGCGCAGAGTTCCGGGCAGATACTGCTCATCGCAGTTGAGGTATGCGCAGATGTCGCCTGTCGCGCGCCGCAAGCCCCGGTTGATGGCGTCGTACATTCCCGCATCTTGCTCGACGACTAATCGGGCCGGGGTATTTTGCCGGACCCACTCCACAAGTTCGGGGCCGGTGTTCGCATCCTGGATGATGTGTTCAACGGAGACACCCTCCTGGTCCGCGATCGAAGCGGCGCAAAGCTTGAGCCAGGGAAGCTGGTTGTAGCTGGGCGTAACTATCGAGATTTTCAGAGGATGATCAACCGGCACAGAAAGTGTTTTTATGTCACAGGCCCTCCAGGCACGGCCCGTGTCTACTTTGGCAATGAGTTCTAGTCCGCATCAAGGGAATAGCGGCGCAATCCGGAAAGCTGAAGAAACAGGCGCCAGACGAAGAGAGGATTATTCTTGAGGTAGCGTCTCCACAACCGGCGCGGTTCCTGGACCAGGCGATAAAGCCATTCAAATCCACTCCGTTGAATCCAGCGCGGTGACTGCCGGACTTTGCCACTGATCAAATCAAAAGCCGCGCCGATCCCGATCATGACGGGTACGTCGAGGCTGGATAGAGCCGATGCCATGAAGAGTTCCTGCTTGGGCGTGCTGAGGCCGACCCAGATGATATCCGGGCGAGCCTCTTCCACCCGGGCCTGAAATTCCTGGAACTCGGTTGGCGTCAACGGGCGAAAGGGCGGCGTGTGGGTGCCAACGATTTGAAGCCGGGGAAACTTTGATTGAAGAACATCTGCCAAGGCTTCGGCTGTACCCGGCCCGCCGCCGTAGAAAAAATGCTTCCATCTCGTCCATTGGGACGCCTTGCAAACCTCGATCAGAAGATCCGGTCCATAAACGCGCTCCATCTCCTCAAATCCAAACCATCTCCCGACCCAGACCATGGGCATACCATCCGGCGTGTTCAGGAACGCGTGGTTGAGGATGGCACGAAAGCCTGGATCCGACTGCGCCTCGGTGACGCCATGAACGCCGGTGACACAAACGTAGCCTTTGGTTCTGCTCTCAATCGCACTTTGGAGAGTCGTAATCGCCGTGCGAAGGTTGAGGGTATGCACACCGACGCCGAGAACATTGACGCGCGGAGGGGGTGCTGCCATTGATCATCGAGACTAACCGTCTCATGAGTGTTTGCCAGTCAAAACCTGTGACTCCACCCACGGCGCCACCGTTCTGACGAAGCTCTACCGCCCTTCGCAGGAGCACAATTTGATTGCTTAAAAGGGTCGGATAAATACCCTCGCCTGAGAAAATGAGCACCCAAAAGAAAATCGTCGTCTGCGGCGCAGGCGGATTCATCGGCGGTCACCTCGTGGCCGATCTGCG
>Ga0182030_10003031_pt1 | contig 35822 bp, 31 predicted proteins | sample 812S3MmetaG_FD_121299 | JGI IMG/M metagenome (GOLD analysis project Ga0182030, IMG submission 121299) | Permafrost microbial communities from Stordalen Mire, Sweden - 812S3M metaG (Illumina Assembly) | ecosystem: Environmental > Terrestrial > Soil > Wetlands > Permafrost | place: Sweden...
GCAGTAGCGGCAGCAGTAGCGGCAGCAGCGGGGGCAGCAGCAGCGGGGGAACGCCCAGTGCACCGGCGATTTCGTCGCTCTCACCCGCCGGCGCCACGGCCGGCGGCGCAGCGTTCACGCTGACCGTCAACGGCAGCAACTTCGTGTCCTCCTCGGTCGCGGATTGGGCCGGCGCCGGGCTCGCGACGACCTATGTGAGCGCCACGCAGCTCACGGCCCAGGTGCCGGCGGCCGACATCGCCGCCGCCGGAAGCGCGAGCATCACCGTGGTCAATCCGGCGGCGAGTGGCGGCGCCTCCAAGGCGGCGACCTTCACGATCGGGGCGGCGCCGGGTTCCGGGCCGGCACTCGTTCAACACAACGTCTACCAGACCCAGAGCAGCGACACCCAAGTGAACTCGACGGTGTCGTTCAACAGCCCCACCAAGCAGGGCGACATGATCTGGGTCGCGGTGACGGTGAGCGACTATGCCGGAGTCCATCAGATTTCCGTCTCCGACACGCAGGGCAATACCTACACCCTGCTCGATCAGGTGAACGACCCTCAGCCGGGCGCGCAGACGGTGGCGCAGTTCTATGCGGCGAACATCGCCGGTGACGGCGCCACGCCCGACACCGTGACCGTCAACTGGAACACCGATGATTACAAGGGCGTGCTGATCGCCGAGATTTCCGGAACCACCGCCGCGCCTCTGGTCGGCCACGCCAGCAACGATCAAGATGGAAATGTCACTCCATTGTCCGCAGGCTCCAACAATGTCACGGCGGGTCCCATCACCATCACCTCCCAGCAGGCTCCTGCCTTGCTGGTTGCGCTCAGCATGGACACCACCGGCGGCTCCAGTGACCTGGGCGGGAGCGGCGCAAGCGGCCCGGCGGCCGGGACCGGCATGACCCAGGTGGACATGATCTGGGATTGGGGCGCGAACGTCGCGACGTTCATCACCGCGCCGATCAGCGGCGCCGAGAGCGCGACGGCGGTGTTCACGGCCACCGCGGTTGCGGATTCGTACGCGACGGTTGCGGCGGTCTTTTACTGACCGCGGGAGGACGCCGGCCGCGCTCTCCCGCCGCGGTTGCATTGACTTCGCCCAGCCGCTGATTTGACTTCGGCCGGGACGCGTTCCAGTATCGCAGGCGCGGTTGGGATCAGACCTGACATCGGTTACCGGGGCTACCTCTTGAGGCGACACATCGGACTGCGCCGGCGTTGGTGGGTGGCGCTGCTGCTGCCCGGCCTCCTGCTGCGCGCGCTCATCCCCATCGGCTTCATGCCGATGGCCGGCCCCGGCTTCACCGTGCGGATCGTGATGTGCCCCGGATACGCTCCGGTGCCGTCCGCGGCCGCCGAACTCGCGGCGCCCATGAATACGCCGATGGACATGTCCATGGACATGCCCATGGATGCGATGGACCTCCCGGCGCAGCATCCGCCGGACGCCGCGCCTTCCGGCAAGCCCGCCCCGGCGCATCAGGACCAAGGCAGCTGTCCCTACGGCGCCAGCCCTGCGCTCGGCGCCCTCCCGGAATTCGCCACGCTCCAGGCCGCAGCGCCGCCGCCGCCCGTCCTCGCGGTCCCCGCGGCGCAGATCGATTTCTTCACCGTCTCATTCCGCGCGCAATCGCCGCGCGGTCCTCCTGCCTGACCGAAGACCCAACCGCGTCCGCTCTTGAAGCGGCGCGCAATCGCGCGACCGGGTTGCGCCCGCCGCGCCGGTATTTGAGTCCGCACAAAGAGGAAAACGGTCATGTCATGTGCCTGCCAAAACAAGGGATGGGCCGCCCCCGCTTGGGGCTTCGGATTGATGATGAGTTCTGTGTTGAGTTTGGGAATGGCGCCGTCGCGGGTACTGGCCTGTGCCTGCGGTTGCGGGGTGTTCGACGTCGGCACCGCCACCATGCTGCCCAGCGAGTTGGGGCTGCAGATGTATGGGGAGGACGATTACCAGGACCAGGATCAGAATTGGGTCGGTTCGCACGCGGGCCCCGCGTCCGCCAACACCGACAAGGAGATCGAGACGCACTTCGGCAGCCTGGGCGCCGACTACCAATTCACGAACGACTGGGGAGCGGAGTTGCGCGTGCCTTACTGGGACCGGATTTTCCGTACCGACATCGGTACGCCGCTGGCGCCCGACGTGACCACCTTCCGCCACAGCGCGCTCGGCGACATCCGGATCACGGGACGCTACACCGGCTTCTCGCCCGACCTATCCACGGGCGTGTCGGTGGGCTTGAAGCTCGCGACGGGGGATTGGACTTACCCCAACTTCGACCGCGATACGTCGATCGGCACGGGCACCACCGACCTGCTGCTCGGCGCCTACCACCTGGGCGCCATCGGCGACAGCCGCTTCAGGTGGTTCGCGGAAGGCCTGCTCGACCGCGCCTTCAACACGCGCGAGGGCTACCGGCCGGGCAATGAGCTGGACGTGGCGGCGGGCGTTCTATACGAGGGCATCCCGCTCGGTCAGAGCGGCTCGCTCACGGCGCTCGCGCAGGTGATCGGCTCGGACCGGCATCACGACAGCGGCGTCAACGCCGATCCCGACAACAGCGGCTATCATCGCGTCTTGTTGTCGCCGGGCGTCGAGGCGGCCTTCGGCCGCTGGAAATATTATGCCGACGCGGAGTTCCGGGTTTATCACTACGCCAATGCGGCGCCGTCGGTGGCGACCGAAGGCACTCAGGGTCAGCTCGTGGCCCCGGTGCTGCTAAAGGTCATGGTGAGCTATCACTTTTGACCGATCTGCCGTTCGAGCGCCGGCACGAGGTCGGCGACCGAGTCGATGACCACGTCGGCGCCGGCGGCGCGCAGCGCGTCGCCGGCCCCCGACAGGCGCCGCTGGCGTTCGGCCGACGGCAGCGCCTCGAAGGCTCGCAGCGAGAGGCCGACCGCATTGCCCGAGGCCACTCCGACGGTGAAGGCGCCGGCCGCCTTGCCTTCCCCGATCCCGGCCTCGGCGTCGTCCACCTTGACCACGCGGGACAGCGGCCACACGCCGAGCTCGGCGCAGGCCTTGTAGATCATCAGCGGCGACGGCCGTCCTGCCGGCGTCTCGCCGGAGCACACCAGATGCTCCGGGGTGTACCCCTGAGCCGCCGCGCGTGCGAGCACCGGCTGCATCATGTCGCGCGTGTACCCGGTGGAGGACGCAACGCGCAGACCCTCGGCACGCAGCCGCTCGAAGGTATCGCGCGCGCCGGGAATGAGCGTCGATGCGTGTGCCGCATGATCCCTCATCAACGGCCCGAGGCGCGCCATGATCGCGTCGACGTCGGCCGGACCCGCAGGCCGCCCGTGACGGGCACGCCAGGCCGCGGCCACCGCCGGCTCCGCGAGCAGCGCTCGCACGTGATCCACCTTCGCCTTGCCCATGTCGCGCCGGACCGCGGCTTCCTCGAGCGCGATGCCCTCGGAACCGAACGCCTCGATCAGCGCCTTGACCGGCGCCTCGCAGCCAAAATCGACCATGGTGCCGGCCCAATCGAAAATGACCAGATCGAAGTGATCTTTGAGGCTCATACTGCCGCCGCTCCCATGTGAATCCGAAGTTTTTCGCCGCCGGTCGCCGCCGCCGGCGCGAAGGGCGACTATAGTACACGCAGGGCGGCCGGCGTCATCACGCTGTAACACGCGCTGGGCTTCATGTCCGCTGTTCCGTGGCGACGAGTCTCATGTCCCAAACGATCGCTCATTGGTTTCGCAAGGCCTCGCCGCTCGCCTTCACGGTGTTCGCCTCGCTCGCGGGCTTTTCGACCTACTTTTCGATGTACGCGTTCCGCAAGCCGTTTGCGGCCGCCACCTTCGGTGTCCCCGAAGGATGGGGCTATGCCCTGGATTTCAAGATCGCGCTGGTGATCGCGCAGGTGCTGGGTTACGCCACGGCCAAGTTCATCGGCATCAGCGTGATCTCCGGCATGCAGCCGACCTACCGGGCCCGTGCGATCCTCGGCCTCATCGGCGCATCGTGGGCCGCGCTGCTCGTCTTCGCCGTGGCGCCGCCGCTCCTGAAAGTGACGGCGATGTTCTGCAACGGACTGTGCCTCGGAATGATCTGGGGACTGGTGTTCGCCTACATGGAAGGCCGGCGGGTATCCGAGATCCTGGGCGCCGTGCTGTGCGCGAGCTTCATCGTCTCCTCGGGCGCGGTCAAGTCCGTGGGCATCTGGCTGATGCACCGGTTCCACGTGCCGGTGTTCTGGATGCCGGCCGCCACGGGATTGGTGTTCGTTCCCGCGCTCTTCGCCGGAGTCGCCGGGCTGGCTTCGCTCCCTCCCCCGAGCGCGGAGGATGAGGCGGCGCGGGTCCGGCGCGCGCCGATGAACGGGCTCGAGCGACGCGCATTTCTCGCGGATTACGGGCTCGGCGTCGCGCTGCTGGTGATCACCTACGTGTTCGCGACGGCGCTGCGCGACTTTCGCGACAATTTCGCCGCCGAGCTGTGGACGGCGCTCGATTTCGCCGACCCGGGTTCCGTGTTCACCTATTCGGAGATACCGGTGGCTGCCGTGGCGCTGGTGGCGCTGGGCGTCATCGTGAAGGTGCAGGACAACGTCCGGGCGCTGGCCGTCATCCACGGCATCATTCTGGCGGGACTCGTGCTGCTCGCCGCCTCGACTCTGGCGTTCGACGCCGGCTGGCTCGGTCCGCTGCCGTGGATGATCGCGAACGGCGCGGGGCTGTATCTCGTGTACACGCCGTTCAATGCCATGCTGTTCGACCGGCTCGTGGCGGTCAGCGGGCGGGTCGCGAACGCCGCTTTCTTGATCTACATCGCGGACTCGGCGGGCTACGCCGGCAGCTGTGGATTGCTGCTGTGGCGGAATTTCGGGATGCTGCACGTGCAGTGGCTGGCCGTTTTCCGGTATGCGGCCTACACAACCGCGGCGGCCGGCATCCTGCTCGTATCACTGTCGCTCGCCTATTTCAACGCGCGTTCGCGCGCGGCGCGCGGTATCCTTCCGGCATGCAACGTTCCCTAGCTCGCCGCCGCTGAATCATGGCTGCTCCGCGTCCCCCCGGGTTCGACACCCTGAGCCTGCACGCCGGTCAGCATCCGGACCCCGTGCATGGCGCCCGCGCCGTGCCGATCTACCAGACCACATCCTACGTCTTCTCGGATACCGATCAGGCGGCGGCGCTGTTCAATCTCGAGCGGCCGGGATACGTGTACAGCCGGATCTCGAATCCGACGGTGGCGGTGCTCGAGGAGCGCCTGGCGGCGTTGGAGGGCGGCGTCGGCGCGGTGTGCACGGCCAGCGGCATGGCGGCCATGCACATCGCCATCGCGACCATCCTCGGCAGCGGCGATCACATCGTCGCCTCCTCGTCGCTGTACGGCGGAACGATGAGCCTGCTGAGCGCGACGCTGCCCCGATTCGGCATCACGACCACGTTCGTGAACCCGCGCGACCTGGAGGGATTTCGCGCCGCGCTGCGGCCGCAAACCCGCCTGGTGCTGGGCGAGACCATCGGCAATCCGGGCCTCGAGGTCATCGACATTCCCGCGCTGGCCGAGATTGCCCACGCCGCCGGGGTGCCGCTGTTGATCGACAGCACCTTCGCGACGCCCTGCCTCTGCCGGCCGCTGGACCATGGCGCCGACCTCGTGATGCACTCGCTGACCAAGTGGATCGGCGGCCACGGGGTCGCCATCGGCGGCGCGGTCATCGACGGCGGCCGGTTCGATTGGCAGCGTTCGGGAAAGTTTCCCACGCTCACGCAGCCCTCCGCCAGCTACCAGGGCATCGTTTTCACCGAACAATTCGGGCCTGCCGCCTTCCTCATGCGCGCGCGCACCGAAGGGCTGCGTCAATTCGGCGCCTGCATGTCGGCGCTGAACGCCTTCCAGCTGCTGCAAGGCGTCGAGACCTTGAGTCTGCGCATGCGCCGCCACATCGAGAATACCCTGGCGGTGGTGCGATTCCTGCGGGACAACGAGGCGGTGGCCTGGGTCGTGCACCCGAGCCTGCCCGACCATCCCGACCACGCGCTGGCAACGCGGCTGCTGCCGCACGGCGCGGGCTCCATGGTCAGCTTCGGCATCCGGGGCGGCCGCGCCGCCGGGGCCAAGTTCATCGAGTCGCTGCGCCTCGCGAGCCATCTGGCGAATGTCGGCGATGCGCGGACTCTAGTGATCCACCCGGCGACCACGACGCATCAACAGATGTCCGCCGCGCAGCTCGCGGCCGCCGGCATCGGCGAGGACATGATCCGGCTGTCCGTCGGCATCGAGTCCGCGGAGGACATCATCGGCGACCTCAGCCAGGCCCTGCGGGCCGCTTCGCGCAAACGATGACCAGGCAACCTCATGCAACTCTCCGTTGACGGACAGGCCGTGTATGCGGCCAACGGCGGGCGCACTCATGCGGCGGGACGGCCCCTGGCCGTGCTCCTTCATGGCGCCGGCATGGACCACTGCGCCTGGGCGCTGCAAAGCCGGTGGCTCGCCTTTCACGGGTGGAACGTGCTGGCCCTGGACCTTCCGGGACACGGCGCCTCGGCGGGGGCGGCGCTGCCCACCGTCGGCGCGATGTCCGCGTGGCTCATCGCCCTGCTGGACGCGTTTCCGGCCGCTGACGTCACCCTGATCGGGCATTCCATGGGGGCGCTGATCGCTCTCGAGACGGCGGCGGCGGTGCCGGACCGCATTCGACGCTTGGTGGTGATCGGCGCAGCCGCGGCCATGCCCGTGCATCCGGATTTGCTGGCGGCGGCCAAGGCCGACGATCATGCGGCGATCGACATGGTCAATCTGTGGGGCCATGGATTTCGGGCCGGCCTCGGCGACAGTCCGGCTCCCGGCCTGTGGATGACAGGCGTCTGCGCGAGGATCTTGGAGCGCGCCGCACCCGGCGTGCTCCATGCGGATCTCGCGGCCTGCGCGGCTTACGAAGGTGGCATCGCCGCCGCGGCGCGGGTGACGGCGGCGGCACTGGTGTTCTGCGGCGAAAAAGATCAAATGACGCCGCTCAAGAGCGGCCGGGCGCTCGCCGCCGCGCTGCGCCGCTCCACGCTGGTGGTGGCCCCGGGCGCGGGACATATGCTGCTCGCGGAACGCCCCGACGATCTCCTGGCGGCGCTCGCCCGGCATCTCGGCGAGGACGCGACCGCACCCGCCTGATCCGGACGGACCGCGCCGCCGGCATCACTCCATGTCGGGATAGGGACCCTTGCCGCCCTCGGCAATGAAGCGATGCACGCGGGCCGTGAGCACCGGCAGCGGCACCGAGCCCAGTTCGAGCACGGTGTCGTGGAAGGCCCGCAGGTTGAAGCGCTCGCCGAGCGCCTTCTCCGCCTCGGTGCGCGCCTCGAGAATGGCCTTCTCGCCGAGATAGTAGGAGAGCGCCTGGGCAGGCCAGGCGATGTAGCGGTCGACCTCGGTTTCGATTTCGCGATCCGGCAGCGCGGTGTACTCGCGCATGTATGCAATGGCCTGGTCGCGCGTCCAGCCTTCGGAGTGGACGCCGGTGTCGACGACGAGGCGCACGGCGCGCCAGATCTGGTAGCCCAGCATCCCGAAGCGATCGTACGGCGTGTCGTACATGCCCATCTCGAGCCCGAGCTTTTCGCAGTAGAGCGCCCAGCCCTCGCCGAAAGCCGAGATGTAGGTGTGCTGCCGGAACTCGGGTTGGTCCTTGTGTTCCATGGCGATCGGCATCTGGAAGGCATGGCCGGGCGCCGACTCGTGCAGCGTGAGCGCGGTGAGATTGAAGAGAGGGCGGCTGGGCAGGTCGTAGGTGTTCACGAGATACACGCCCGGTCCGCCTCGTCCGGCCGTATAGAAGGGAGCGAGGTCCTCCGGCACCGGCTGGATTGCGAAGCGCATCCGGGGCAGGTAGCCGAAGAATTGCGATGCCTTGCCGTCGAAGCGCTTCGCGATCCAGGCCGCGCGCATCAGCAGTTCCTCGGGGGTCTTGGCGTAGAACTTCGGGTCGGTGCGAAGTTCGGCGAGAAAGGCGGGGAATTCACCCGCGAATCCCGCTTCACGCATCGCCTCGACCATTTCGCCGTGCAGCCGCGCGACCTCGGCCACGCCCAAGGCGTGGATCGCCTCCGGCTCGAGGTCGAGCGTCGTGAACTCGCGGATTTTGGCGCGGTAGAAATTCCGTCCGTCCGGCAGGTCCCGCGCCGCCAGCGTCGTTCGAGACCCGGGCACGTACTCGGTGCGCATGAACGCGAGCAGTTCCCGGTAGGCGGGTTGGACCGTATCGCGGATGGTCGCCGCCGCCTGCGCCCGCAGGGCCTCCTGCTCCGCCGGCGCGATGCCCGGCATGTCCCGAAACGGCGTGTAGAACAAGCTGGCTGCAGGCTCCGCGTCCGTGACCGCGGTGATCGAAGCATCGCGGCCCTCCATCGTGACCCGGGGCGGCGTGAAGCCGCGCTTGAGGCCGGCGCGCATCTCAGCCATCTCCTCGTGGAAATAGCGCGGGATCTGGCCCATCTGCGCGATCCAGTTGCGGTAATCCGCCAGCGTTCGGAACGGCCGGCGCGCCGTATAACCGAGATTGGTCCAGAACGTGGTGTCGGAGTTCGCCGGCATCTCGAAATCGCGGAACCGCTGATTGGCGATCAGCACCTCGATCTGCGGGACGTAGACGTCGTAGTTGAGCCGCTCTTTCGGCGACAGCGCGGCGCGCGGAATGGCGCGCAATTGCCGTAGCACGTTCTCCCAGTAGCGAAGGCGCGCGGCCTCGGCGTCCGGATCCGACTTCGGAAGATAATCGGCGATCGGCTTCTGGCTGTCTTCGTCGTCGGGAAATTGCGCCTGGCGCCAGGCCCATTCGGCCGTGTAGAGGGCCTTGAAGTCGGAATCGGCATTGCGCCGCGACGCATCCGCCGGCCACGCGGCCAGGGAGATGAGCGTCAGGACGATCGGAAATCCGCGAGCGGCAAGGGCGTGCATGGCAGTCTTTTACCAGAGTCGCCGCCCCGGGTGTGCGGGATTCCGGCGGGCGCAGGCTCGCGAGAGGCCCCGCCCGTCTTCCCCGTGCCATAGCCATAGTTGCCGTTTCCGCCGGTCGCCGCGCCGCAGCGCGTCATGAGATTGCAACCCGCCGGAAACATGAACCGCGCGACGCGCCCATGATCTGGTGCAACGGACGATGCGGCTCGTGGCGTGCGGGTCCGATTGGGCCATAATGCGAAGTTGGCCTTTGACCGGGGATTGCCAATTCATGACCGCGCATGCCGCCGCCTTCGACCGCTGGATCCGCACCTCCTTCGTCGAGATGAACACGACCCTCGAGAATCTCTATTTCGCGCAGGAGGATCGCGCGCGCGTCGAAGGGGTGGGCGATACCATCAAGGGTGAGCTGCGCGACGCGGGGCGGGTTCACGTGCGGAATCTGCTCGCCGAAGGCAACACCGACGACGGGTTCGACAGCGCCTTCGGCGTGCTCGGAAACGTCGGCCTCTATCTCGGCGCCATGCGGCGGCATGAATTGACCAATCCCGCCCGGGAGGAGCGCTCGCCCTTCGCGGAGGCCTCGGCGCTGGCGCTGCACGTCGGCGCCTCGCTGGGAATGGCGCCGCGCTTTGCGACCGCGCACCTCGCGACCCACAACTCGGCCGTCGCCGGCGTACGCAAGAGCTTCACGGCGCTGCCGGACGAATTCCTCTTCATCGACGAGAATACGCGCGGCATTCTATCGCTGCAGTGTGCCGCGGATGCGTTGCGGCGCATCGTACCGCTCGGCGTCTCGAGCGCGGTCGCCGACGTTCTGTTCGAAACGGCCCGGCAGGCGCTGCACGGCGTGCTGCGCTTCAACCAGCGCCTGTTCGCGAGACTCGACGTGGAGCGGTTCTTCTATTGCGTGAGGCCGTACTACAAGCCCTACCGGGTGGGCCGGCAGGAGTATCGCGGCGCCAACGCCGGGGACTTCTCCGGCATCAACGAACTCGATCTCTTGCTCGGCCTGTGCCGGGCCAGCGATCCTTACTACGCGCAGCTGCTCGTCGACAAGATGCTGTTCATGCTGCCCGAGGATCAGGCGCGCCTGCGCGCGTGCATGACCTACCGCAGCCTGATGGACGAGTTCCTCGCGGTGATCGACTCGAGTTCGGGCGAGGACTGGTTTCAGGCCAACGCCTCCGCGTTCCTCGAGGTGTGCGGCCTGTTCGGACAGACGGCCGTGCAGCACCATGACCTGCTCGTGAAGCGGTTCATCGAGGCTCCCGCGGCGCGCCTCGAGCCCGCGCATCTCGCGGGCCTGACCGCGAGCGGCCCGCTACTGCCCGTGCTGCTGCGCTCGCTCGAAACGCTGCGCGATCTGCGCTCGGCCGCGCCGCGCGAGGATCTCGCCACCCGGCATCGCGACCTGCAGCGGATCAGGAACGCGCTGAAACCCGGCGCAGGCGCGCGCCCCGCGGCCGCGGCGGACTGACCGCGGGTCGCGTATACTCCCCTTCATGCGTAACCATCACGATCAATTCTTCATCGACGGCGCCTGGGTGGCGCCCGCCCGGGCGGCCACGCTCGACGTCATCAATCCCGCGACCGAGCAGGCCTACACGCAGATTTCGCTCGGCGGCGCGGCCGACGTCGATCGCGCCGTCGCCGCCGCGAAGGCGGCCTTTCCGGCATTCTCGCGCACTTCGCGGGAAGAGCGCCTGGCGCTGCTGCGCAAGATCCTGGAGCTGTACAACGCTCGCTACGACGAGATCGCCGAAGCGGTGACCGATGAGATGGGTGCACCGACCAAGTTTGCGCGCGAGGCGCAGGCCTGGGCCGGCCAGGTGCACATGGAGGCGACGATCAAGGCGCTCGAAGGGCTGGAGTTCTCATTCCAGCGCGGGACCACGCGCATCGTGCGCGAGCCCATCGGCGTGGCCGGGCTCATCACGCCCTGGAACTGGCCCCTGAACCAGATCGTTTGCAAGGTGGCGCCCGCGATCGCGGCCGGATGCACCATGGTGCTGAAGCCGAGCGAAATCGCGCCGATCAGCGGCATCGTGTTTGCCGAGATCATGGAAGCGGTGCGCGTGCCCAAGGGCGTATTCAACCTCGTGAACGGCGACGGGCCCACCGTGGGGCAATACCTCGCGGGACACCCCGACGTCGCCATGATGTCCTTCACCGGCTCCACGCGCGCGGGGATCATCGTGGCGAAGACCGCCGCCGATACGGTAAAGCGGGTTGCCCAGGAACTGGGCGGCAAGTCCGCCAACATCGTGCTCCCCGATGCGGATCTCGCCGATGCGGTGACGCGCGGCACCGCCGCGTGCTTCAGCAACAGCGGCCAATCCTGCGACGCCCCGACCCGGATGTTCGTGCCGGCCGACCGTCACGCGCAGGCGCTCGAGATTGCCAAGGCCGCGGCCGCGACCCACACGGTCGGCGATCCGCGGGCCGCCGCCACGGTCTTGGGTCCCGTCGTCAGCAAGATCCAGTTCGACAAAATCCAGCGGCTCATTTTGGCCGGAATCGACGAGGGCGCCACGCTCGTGTGCGGCGGACCCGGCCGGCCGGAGGGCTTGACGACGGGCTACTACGTGCGGCCCACGGTATTCGGGAACGTCCGGCACGAGATGACCGTCTCGCGCGAGGAAATATTCGGCCCGGTGCTGTCGATCCTGCCCTACCAGACCGAGGAAGAAGCCATCGCCAAGGCCAACGACTCGGTCTACGGACTCGCCGCCTACGTGTCATCCGCCAACTTGGACCACGCCCGCCGGGTGGCCGCCCTGCTTCGCGCAGGCACGGTCAACATCAATTATCCGGATTGGGATACGCATGCGCCCTTCGGCGGCTACAAGCAATCCGGCAACGGACGCGAGTATGCGGACTGGGGCATACTGGAATTTCTCGAGACCAAGGGCATCGTCGGTTACGGAGCCGCCTGAGGGCCCGCCCGCCGTACGCCCGGAACGCGGAATTTGAGCCTCACGGGCGACACCTGCCCGCATCGCCCGCCCTGCCCGGGCTGCCCGCGGTTCGGCGAGCCCGGTTTGGCGCCGGCCGCGCTGGACGCGCTCGAGAAGCTGGCCAGCGCCCACGGCCTGCCGGGGGTGGCGGTGAGCGATGGCGCGAACGCCGGCTTTCGGCTGCGCGCGCGGCTCGCCATCCGCGGCCGCGTCGGATCGGCGAAGCTCGGGCTCTTCGAACTCGGCACCCACCGCGTCGTGCACATCCCCAACTGCCGCGTGCATCACCCCCTCATCAACCGCGTCGCCAGTGTGGTGCGCCGGGCCCTGGTCGATAGTCGAACCACCTGTTATTCGGACGGCGCGCACCTGGGCCTGGCGCGCTATCTTCAAGTGGTGGTGGAGCGTTGCACGCAAAGCGCGCAGGTGGTGCTCGTCGCCAACAGCGCGACCCCGGAACCTCTGGCCGAGTGCCTGGATTTGATCGTCGAACGGCTCGGCCGCGAACTGCACAGCCTCTGGTTCAACTCCAACTGCGAGCGCGCCAACACCATCCTCGGACCCGTGTTCACCCACTGGCAGGGACCTGCGGCCGTGATCGAAGAATTCGGCGGCGCCCGGGTGCACTACCCGCCCGGCGCCTTCGGACAGAGCAATCTCGACGTCGCGCAGAGCATCATCGAGCACGTGCGCGCCGACATTCCGCAGGGCGCGCGGGTCGCGGAGTTCTACGCCGGCGTGGGCGCCATCGGGTTATCCGTACTGGAGCGGCTCTCCGAACTGCGCCTCAACGAGGCGAGTCCCGACTCCCTGCGCGGCCTCGATCTCGGGCTCGCGGAACTCGAGGCCGCCGGGCGCGCCCGGATCTCGCTGTTTCCCGGCCCGGCGGGCGCAGCGCTCGCCGCCGCGTGCGACGCCGACGTGGTGATCGCCGATCCGCCGCGCAAGGGGCTCGACCCGGGCCTCCTCCGGCACTTGGGCGAGCAGCCGCCCGGACGGCTTTTGTACGTGAGCTGCGGCCTCGAGTCGTTCCTGAGCGATGCCGCGCGCCTGGTCTCGGGCGGCCGGCTGCGTCTCGGCGCGCTCACGGCGTTCAACCTGATGCCCTTCACCGAGCACGTCGAAACCCTGGCGCGCTTCGACCGGATTGGCGCGCCGTCGGCGCCCTGACGCGATCCGTTGCGCCGAGATGCCTCGAATCCAACGGTGCTAAAATACGACGTTTTGGGGCGGCTGCGTCGGGCATGTCCCGGTGCGGGCGTGCGACGAGGAGTTCTTTTGCGATGAAGATGACCACTGAAGAAGCTTTCATCAAGGTGTTGCAGCAGCACGGGATCGAGAATGCTTTCGGCATCATCGGCTCGGCGTTCATGCCGATATCGGATTTGTTTCCCAAGGCCGGCATCACCTTCTGGGATGTCGCGCACGAGACCAACGGCGGCCTGATTTGCGACGGCTACACGCGCTCGACCGGCAACATCGCGATGGTGATCGCCCAGAACGGTCCCGGCGTCACCGGCTTCGTTACCGCGATCAAGACGGCCTACTGGAACCACACTCCGATGCTGCTCGTCACGCCCCAGGCGGCGAACAAGACCATCGGCCAGGGCGGCTTCCAGGAAGTCGAGCAGATGGCTCTGTTTCGCGACATGGTCTGTTATCAAGAGGAAGTGCGCGACCCGTCGCGCGTCGCCGAGGTGTTGAACCGGGTGCTCTGCAAGGCCAAGCGGCTGTCCGCGCCGGCCCAGATCAACATCCCGCGCGACTTCTGGACCCAGGTGATCGACATCACCCTGCCGGCGCGCGTCGAGTTCGAGCGGCCCAGCGGCGGCGCGCAAGCGATCGCCGAGGCGGCCCGGCTGTTGTCGGAGGCGAAATTCCCCGTGATCCTCTCCGGCGCCGGGGTCGTGATCGGAGGCGCCATTCCCGAATGCGCCGCGCTGGCCGAGCGTTTGAGCGCGCCCGTGTGCAACAACTATCAACACAACGACTCGTTTCCGGGCAGCCACCCGCTGGCCGTGGGACCTCTCGGATACAACGGATCCAAGGCCGCGATGCAGCTGATCGCGCAGGCCGACGTGGTACTGGCCCTGGGGACGCGCCTCAATCCCTTCTCCACGCTGCCCTGTTACGGCATCGACTACTGGCCGAGGAGCGCCGCCGTCATCCAGGTGGACATCAATGCGGACCGCATCGGGCTGACCAAGCCCGTGACCGTGGCGATCTGCGGCGATGCCAAGCAGGTGGCGCGGCAGATTCTGGACCGGCTCGCTCCCCATGCCGGAGAGGCGCAGCGCGAGGCGCGCACGGCGCTGATCGCCAAGACCATGGGCGCCTGGCGGGAAACCTTGGGCCGCATGGACCATGAGGATGACGACCCGGGCACCGATTGGAACGCCGAGGCGCGGCGCCGCGATGCCGACCGGATGTCGCCCCGCCAGGCGTGGCGGGCGATCGAGGCAGCCCTGCCGCGCGATGCCATCATCTCCAGCGACATTGGCAACAACTGCGCCATCGGCAATGCCTATCCAACCTTCGAACAGGGCCGCAAATACCTCGCTCCAGGTCTGTTCGGCCCTTGTGGATACGGGTTCCCCTCGATCATCGGCGCGAAGATCGGCAATCCCGGGACGCCCGTCGTCGGCTTCGCGGGCGATGGCGCCTTCGGCATTTCAATGAACGAGATGAGTTCGATCGGCCGCGAGGAATGGCCCGGCATCACGATGGTGATTTTCCGCAACTATCAATGGGGCGCCGAGAAGCGCAATTCGATTCTGTGGTACGACAACAACTTCGTCGGCACCGAACTCGATCCGAATTTGAGCTATGCACGGGTCGCGGAAGGCTGCGGCCACAAGGGCATCTCCGTGAGGACCGCCTCCGAGCTGACCGCGGCGCTGCGCGAGGCCTGCGACGCCCAGAAGCGGCGGGTCACCACGTTCATCGAGGTGGTCTTGAACCAGGAACTGGGCGAGCCGTTCCGGCGCGATGCGATGAAGAAGCCGGTGGTCGTTGCGGGCATTCGCCGCGAGGACATGCGGCCGCAAAAGCGGGAATGACACCGGCCGGCGGCCGGCGCGTGCTGGTCCTCAACGCGGGCTCCTCATCGCTCAAGTTCGCCGTCTTCGAGGGACTTGAGGCCACCTGGCACGGCCAGGCCGAAGGGATCGGCGCGCAGCCGCGATTCACCATCGACGGCGAGGGACCGGGCGCCGCGATCGAACTGCCGGCCGAAACCCGGCATGCCGCGGCGCTCGACCGGATCTTGGCGTCGCTGGGCGAACGGGGGATTCTGCCCGAACATCTCGCCGCCTGCGGCCATCGCATCGTTCACGGCGGCGCTCGATACACCGCTCCCACGCGCATTGCGGCGGACAGCCTGGGCGAGCTCAATGCGCTGCGTGCGCTTGCGCCGCTGCACAACGGGTTCGGCCTCGATGCGATCGACGCGCTGCGGGCCGCGGCGCCCGGCCTGACGCAGATCGCCTGCTTCGATACCGCCTTTCACACCACGGTGCCGGAGGTGGCGAGCCGCTACGCCATTCCCGGGGACCTGCACGCCGCGGGGTACCGCCGCTTCGGCTTCCATGGCCTCAACTTCGAGCATGTGACCCGGGTTGCCGCGGAACGCGCGGGCGGCGCTCCGCCCCCGCGGCTGCTGATCTTCCACCTCGGCAACGGCTGCAGCCTGTGCGCCGTGCAGGACGGCCACAGCGTCGCCACGACCATGGGATACTCGACTCTCGACGGGCTCGCCATGGGAACCCGCTGCGGCGCCATCGATCCCGGGGTGCTGATCGCCTTGCAACGCGACCGCGGCATGTCCCTCGAGGAACTCGAGGAACTCCTGTACCGGCATTCGGGGGTGCTCGGGGTATCCGGCCGCGCCTCCGACATGCGCGAGTTGATGCGCATCGACGATGCGGCCAGCCGGTTCGCCATCGATCATTTTTGCTACTGGGCGGCCCGCCACGCCGGTTCGCTCGCCGTGGCACTGGGCGGGGTTGACGCCGTCGCGTTCACCGGGGGGATCGGATCCAGCAGCGCCGTGGTGCGGCGGAAGATCGTCGGACACCTGCAGTGGCTGGGACTCGAACTCGACGAGGAGCGCAACCGGTGCCACGCCGCCTCGCTCGCCGGCAACGGCTCGCGAGCTGCGATATGGCGCATCGAGGCGAACGAGGAACTCGCCATTGCCCGGCACGTGCACGAGCTCATCGGCTAAAGACGCCGCGGGCAGGCCGGGCGTGCTGGGGCTCCGCGCTAGCTGTGGCCCGGCGGCGCCGCGCCCCATAGGCGCCGGATGCGGTATCCGATGAGCATCCCCACGGCGCTCAGGACGCCGAACACGAGCGGCGCCCGCTGATCGGGGATGAACGCCATGGCGCCGACGATGCTCAACATCGCCGCGATCGCCAGAAGGGTCAGTCCGGGATAGCACCACATCCGCACGCGCAGCCGTTCCGGCGCCTCCCGCTCCAGGCGGCGGCGCAGGCGCAGTTCCGACAGCGCGATCAGCAGATACACGAAGATCGCCACGGTGCCGTAGGAGTCGACGAGAAATGCGAATACCCGATCCGGCGACACGTAATTCATGACCACGGCGGCATAACCGAAGGCCGTGCTCATCAAGATGGCACGCGCCGGGACTCCGCGGCTGTCGATCCGCGACAGCCCGCGCGGCGCATCGCCGCGCAGCGCGAGCGCCATTATCATGCGCGAGGAGGCGAACAGGCCGCTGTTGAGCGCCGACAACACCGCCGTCAGGATCACCCCGTTCATGATCTGCGCCGCCGCCGGAATGCGCACCACCTGCAGCGCCGTCACGTAGGGCTGCAGGATTCCCGGTTCGTTCCACGGGACCAGGATCACCACCAACAGGATCGATCCCACGTAGAACACCAGCACCCGCGAGACGACCGATTGCATGGCCGTAGCGATCGCGCGCTCCGGCTCGGCGGATTCGGCGGCGGCCACGGTGACGATTTCGGAGCCGAAATAGAATCCGGTGGCGGCCACCGCGCCGGTGAGCACGGGAGCAAGACCCATCGGCATGAACCCGCCGTGGACGGTCAGATTGCCGACGCCTCCCGGCACCCCGGGCCACAGGCCGATCACGGCCGCGGTGCCGATGCAAAGGAACAGGATGATCGCCGTCACCTTGATCGAGGCAAACCAGTATTCCGTCTCGCCCCACGAGCGCACCGACAGCAGATTGAGCAGCGTAAAGATCGTCATCAACCCAAGCGTGAATATCCACGGAGCGACCGAGGGGAACCAGAAGCCCAACAGCCGTGCGCCCGCCACCGCCTCGAGCGCCACGACGATGATCCAGAAATACCAGTACATCCAGCCCGTCATGAAGCCCGCAAGTTCGCCCATTGCGATGCGGTTGTATTCGTAGAAACCGCCCACCGCCGGATAGGCCGACGCCATTTCGCCGAGCATGCGCATCACCAGCACCACCAGCGCGCCGGTGAGCGCAAACGAGACCACGGCGGCGGGACCGGTGGCCTGGATGACCACGCCGCTGCCCACGAACAGCCCGGCTCCGATCACGCCGCCCAGCGCAATCATCTGCATGTGCCGGATCTTCAGGGCGCGCCGCAGCCCGCTCGGGGCCGTCTCGATCGCTGTTCGTGTGTCTGGCAAGTTCGGTCTCGCTGGTGGCCCGGCGGCCGTCTCGCTGATGGGCGGGCCGCCGCGGTGCGCCGGTAGGATAGCCGAGTCGCCGCAGGTTGGCCCGCCTTTCACCGCCGCGCTTCCCCGCCGCGTCCGGGCAGCCCAACGACGGATTTCGCAGGCGCGGGCCGAGATTTCCACGCCGGGCCGGACGCCCCGCACCGGCCATCGCGGCCGCCTTATGTCACGCTGACTTGACAGATCGGACGATCTATATATTATTCCGATCCAGTTAGTATGATTTATATAACTTTTGGCAATAAGGGAGAATGAAGGTCATGAATCGCGAGGCCGGAATGCATTTGAAGAGAATCGATCCGAATGCTATTGAATTGGACTCTAACCCGATGGGATTTAAAGCATCGCCTCGCCGATGGCCGGCATGGCTCCTGCTGGGCGCCCTCGCCGCCTCGGCTCCGGCCTTTGCGCAACAGAAGTCGGGACCGGGCATCATGGACGAGGATGCCCTGACATGGCACGGCATCACCCTGTACGGCGTCGTCGACCTCGGCCTGCAGTACGATACCCATGGCGCCCCGTTCAGCGACTACCGGCCTGCCGCCAGCGCGAACATCGTCCAGAAGAACAGCCGCCAATCGGTGTTCGGCGTCACGCCGAGCAACATGGGCCAGTCGAGAGTCGGACTGCGGGGCAACGAGCCCCTCAACGACGAGTGGGCGGCCGTGTTCCAGATCGAGACCTTCTTCAATCCCCAATCCGGCCAGATTGCCGACTCGCTGAAGTCGTTGACGGTGAACAACGGCCAGACGGCGGCCACCTCCACGACCGGCCAGGACGGCAGTTCGGCGGGGCAGGCTTTCCAGACCGCGTTTGCGGGCTTCAGCTCGCAGCACTTCGGAACCATCACCTTCGGCCGCCAGCTGACCCTGCTCACGGAAGGCACGATCAAGTACGACCCGAACTACGACTCCTCGGCATTCGGCCTCATCGGGGCATCGGGAGCATACCAGGGCGGAGGCACCACCGAGGACAAGCGGCTCGACTCGATGCTGAAGTACTACGTCTCGTACGACGAACTGGTTCATTTCGGCGCCCTGTACAAGTTCAACCAATCGACCGGCGGCGCGAACACGGCGTTCCAGGCGGTGTTCGGCGGCCAATACGCGGGCGCATCGGTCGATGCCTACTATTCGAAGATCAATGATGCGATCTCGGCCGTGGCTCTAAGCGCTTCCCAGGTGGCTGCATTGCCCAAGCTGGGGTACTCGGACTCGAATTCGCTGTCCGCCACCATCTCGGACAATACGGCCTACGCCCTCATGGGGTCGTACACGTTCAATCCGCTGAAGTTCTTTGCCGGCTACGAGCACATCAAGTACGCCAATCCGTCCAATCCCTTGCCGGCCGGCTACACCGACATCGGCGGGTACAACCTGGCGTTCGTCAACGATGCGGCCTACGACGTCGCGAAGCAGTTGAACGTCTACTGGGCCGGCGTGCGCTACACCGTCATCCCCAACCTCGACCTCACCGCCGCGTACTACGGCTATCGCCAGAATGCCTACGGCACCGGCAAGGCGGCGGGCTGCACCACGGATGTCTACAGCGCCTGCAGCGGCAGCTTCGAGGCCTTCTCCTTCGACGCAGACTACCGCTTCAACAAGCACTTCGACGTGTACGGCGGCGCCATGTACAGCGGCGTGCACAACGGCGTGGCCAGCGGCTACGCCTTCTACACCACCAACATCGACCCCACGATCGGCTTCCGCTACAAGTTCTGAGGCACTGATGACGACGCCGCCCTCATGACCGCTGTGCCATGAGGGCGGCGTTGGCCGAATGGGTATCTAGCCCGCCAACGGCGCTGTCTTCACGGCCAAGTCCCAGGTTTGCCCGACAAGATCCTTGCCGAATGAACGGTGGGGCTCTTCCTTGGTCAGTCGAAAACCCGCCGCTTGATAGATCGTCCTGGCCGATACCAGCACATCATTGGTCCAAAGCGTCAGTGTTTCGTAATGCTTTGCGCGAGCGAAGGCGATACATTCATCGACCAGCGTGCGGCCGATCCCCATGCCCCGCGCCGTCGGTTCGACGTACAGCAAGCGAAGTTTGGCGATTTTCGGGGATGCGTGAACCAGAAATACGGAGCCGACGATACCCTCGTCTGCCTCAGCGATCCAGGCAGCCTCAGACTCCGGATCGAAGGACTTGACGAACCCCGAAAGGATTTCTGCAACCAGCGCCTCATAGCTGCCGTCCCAGCCGTACTCTTGGTGGTATAGGACTGCCTGCCGGTGAGTAATCCATCCGATATCTCCCGGACGGAGGTCACGTAACGTCAATGCGTTCGCGAGCGGGTGCGGGTGCGAGCTCGAATCAGTTGCCGACTTCGGGGCGGCCAGCACCGCTTTGATCGCGCGCATTGAATTGAGCAGCTCATTGCGGCGCCTGGTTGTCAGCGGCGCAATCAGCGATTCGATCTGCCGGCAGGCAACCCGATCGAGCGGGAAGAATCTCTTGCGTCCGGCGGGCGTCAAGCTGACTTGAATCCGTCGCGTATCCTCGATCATGCGTGCGCGCTTTATCAAGCCGTGACGTTCAAACTTCTTCAGGATGCGGCTCAGATATCCAAGATCCAACCCGAGATCTGCGGCAATCTCCGTCGCAGTCGAGGATTGACGCTGCGCAAGCTCGTACAGAACACGGGCTTCAGTGAGGGTGAAGGAACTGTCCAGCAGGCGCCTGTCGAGCAGACCGAGTTGCCGCGTGTAGAACCGATTGAAATCCCGGACATCGGCGACGGTGCGGGCATCGGCGCGGGGACTGGGTTTATTGCGATTCACTTCCGGCATGGTGATGAGCATATACTTGACCTGGTCAAGTATATGCCGTTCTATCTCATCAAGTCGCGCGGCTTTTCGTGGGATCGATGGTGGGCGGCGCGTCTTGGGCGTATCTGCTCAATGCTTTGAGCGCGCTCGCGATGGGCTGGCTTGCCGATCGCTGGATCCGTTTGCGCCGCAGTCCGACGATTGTCTACAAGGGCGGCATGGCCGCCAATCACCTGGCTGGAATCGCCTGTATGATCGGCATGGTCACGTTGCCGGCAGCGGGGTCCATTGCGGCGTGATTCGTGTTCGAGATCGTCAGTGGCTGTTCCTATCCCGGGTTGTTCGCCATACCGCAGATCCTCGCCGGCCCCCGCCCCTTGACCCAAGGAACTTATGAACAAGCCTGATTTGATCGAGTTCAAGTTGCACGGGGTTAGGGCGCTCGTGACGGGAAGCGCATCCGGAATCGGGTTGGCGACGGCGCAGCGCCTTGCTCGCAGCGGAGCTCGGGTTGCAATGAATGATTTGCCGACCGACGCGCTCGCTGGTGCCGTCGGCGACCTGAAGGCGCAAGGCTTCTGGGTGGAGGGCGTGCCCGGCGACTTGAGCGAATCCGCGGGGGCCCGTGATGTCGCCCTAAGGAGCTTGGAATGGCTCGGGGGACTCGACTATTTGGTCAATAACGCGGGCGCGCCCGGCACGCGCACACCCATATCCCCGGCGGACCTCGATGCCTTGACCGATGAGTTCTGGGACAAGATTCTGCGGATCAATTTGCTCAGCGCGTTCTGGATGACCAAGACACTTGCGGCGGCGTTGACCCAGGCGAACGGTGCTGTGGTCAATACGGTGTCCGTGGCGGCATTCGGCGGCGGCGCCAGCAGCACGGCCTACGCAACGGCCAAAGCCGGGCTTGTGGGGTTGACCCGGGAACTCGCCCGGGGCCTCGCTCCAGCCGTTCGAGTCAACGGAATCGCACCCGGCTACGTGAATTCCAATTGGGAGTGCTCGTTCGGCGACATGGACTCAGCGGCCCGGGCTACTGTGCCATTGGCGCGCGTCGGCCGAACGGAAGATTATGCGGAGGTGATCGTGTACCTGTGTGCCGGCGCATCGTATATCACCGGCGAGGTCGTCCCGGTGACGGGAGGCTCACGCATCTAACCGTGGGCTCCATGATGCCGATCCGACACTGGCGCCTTAAGGTTGGATCCCGTCACGGCGACACGGTAGCGCCCGAAGTCCACGGACGATTATCTGCTTTTAACGCACTTCTTGCGCGAACGAATCAGGCCTACCTCGACGACAATCGCCGGCGCCGTCCATTTAGGTTATCGCCGCCACTATCAGTGCGGCGCCGGCCAGGGAAAGGTCCTTCATCAAGTGCGCGAACTCGCTGAGGCGCATGTAGGAGTCGGTCTCGTTCCAGAACCTATGCAGAAAGAACGGTGCGGGAAAGATGATGCAGAACAGGATGAGCGCGCCGATCCGGGTTTGCCAATCAAACAGCACCATTACCCCGCCAGAGATCATCATCACGATCGTGAGCAACGTCGCGCAGCGCGGCAGAGGCACCTCCTTCCTTTTCAAGACCAAGGCATGCTGCTGGAAATGAATCAGATGACTCAAGCCCAATGCGATGAAATACGACACGAACAGCACGCGTCCCGGCATCCACAGAAAATTCAGCGGGGCATGCGTCATGGGGCCGGTCCGTTCGTCAGAAGACGATTTTGCTCTTGAGTTCCGGTGCAGCCCGGTCGATGCGACGCGACAACTCGCCGAGATGACAGGTGGGAACCAGGGGAAAGAGGTGATGTTCGATATGCAGGAACATGTTGAATGTCACGGCGTTGAGGATTCTATTGCGCAGCGTCCGGGCGATGTAGTGGGTCCGATCGCAGTGATGGTGGACGGTCCAGACCGCGAAGAAGGCGGTCAGGCAGTGGCCCACGCCCATGGCGCAGACATGGTATTGAAGTGGAGCCCAGGTCCAATGGCGAAACGCCAGTACGATAAGCGTCGCATTCATCAGTAATTGACCGGCGATCGTTGCGCGCAACCGCCAATGGCCGTGACGAAACGCGGTCACGTGCATCAACACCGTGAAGTAGGGTCCGTGCAGCAGGGCCCGCCAACCGGCCATCTGGGCGTGCCGCCCTTCGACATCTTCTTGCGACAGATTCAGGCGATGATGGTTCAGGTGGGTGAATCGCACGGCGTGCATCGAGCCCAGGATCACTGCGCTCATGACCCAGAGGACCAACTCGGTGCCGAGGTGAGAGAGTCCGAGCGCCGCATGAAAGGCGTTGTGGATCAAGCGTAATCCGGTCAGGAAGAACATGAACGACAGGCCGAGTGCGACGATAACCTGGCCGTCGGCCGCCGCGATGAGGGAAGCGACGAGCCACAGCGCGGGCAGGACGGGTTCGAACAGGACTTGCATGGGTGTCACGCGCACCAGATCCAGCCATTGCACCTGTCGCAGACGGGGGTCGCGGAGCGTGTCGTGCAGCTCCCGGGTCATCACTGAATCGCCGGCAAGTCATGGGCAATCCCTTTGTGGCAGTCGATGCAGGTGTAACTGCGCGACAGCGACTGGTGCATGACCGCCGGGGTGATCGCTTCCTGCGCCGGATGACCCGCCGCGGCCATCGCCGCCACCGCATGGCATTGCCTGCATTCGGCCGAATCGTCCGCCCGCAGCCGCCCCCAGACTTTCTGCGCCAATTCCAGCCGGTGTGCTTCGTACTTGGCGGGTGTGCCGACGGTGGACCGCAGGTGTCCCCAGCTGTCGCTCATTCCGGATGCCATGTGACGCAGCGTGCCGGCGAGGAAGCCGGGGGGAATGTGACAGTCCGCGCAGCGGGCGCGAACCCCAAGCGCATTCGAGAGGTGGACTCGATGGGTGAGTTCCGCGGCGGGTTTGGACATCTCGTGGCAGGAGGTGCAAAACGCCTCGCTGGACGAATATTTCAAGGCCGCGAAGCCCCCCCCGGTGACGGCGATTCCGGCGAGCAGGGCGAGCGCCGCCCCGATCGGGACGCCGAGCAGATACCAGCGATGCGGCCGCCGCCACAACCATTCGCCGAATCGACGACGCGGCGGTTCGTTCACCGGCCGGCCGTGAACCGATGGCACTGTTCACAGGTGGCAAACGCGAGTTTGCCGTCGTGGCAGGCAAAGCATTTTCCATCGCCGCTGTGGTCGGCCATGGAAATCAAACCCTGTTTTTGGGTTTGGAACAGTTGCGCGCCCGTTGCCGGCCATCGCGTGTGGCAATCCACGCACACCAACCCGCGTGACGCGTGCGTGCCGTGATCGAAGATCACCGTGCCCTGGCCACCGCCGCGGTAGTTGAACGATTTCACCATCTGCGCGGCCGTCGCGATGCCGACGGCGCCCAGCAACAGACTCGCCGAATACGTTCCGATGCGAAATAGACGGCTGTTCAAGGTGCGCAGCCTAGGCGCGGGAGTCCAAGTCGAGGATGTTCCGGTTGATCGCGGCCACGGTGGGTACCGCGGTCAGAACCATGGCGGCGGTCAATTCGTCGCGCATCGTTTTCATGAACAGCGCGACCCCCTCTCGGCCGCCGCCATGGGCTGCGCGCCAGAGGTGTCTGCCAACGAGGACGGCATCCGCGCCCAGCGCGACGTATTTAAGGACATCGGTGCCATAATGAACGCAGCCGTCGACCAGAATGACCATCTTGCCCTTGACCTTGTCCGCGATCGCGGGCAGCACGTCAGCCGTCGCCGACGAATGATCGAGCACGCGGCCGCCATGATTCGACACGCAGATTCCTGCCGCCCCCGCGTCCCCGGCGAGCAGCGCATCGTCAGGGGTCATGATGCCCTTGACGATGATCGGGATCTTGGTCGCGCGCACCAATTCGCGCAGCTGTGCAACGGTCTTGGGCTCGACCGCGGTGCTTTTGGAGGCGTCCATCCAGCCCCGACCGGCCGAATCGATATCGATCGTGATCATGGAGGCCTTGGCCGCCTCGGCCAGGCGGATGATTGAGATAAAATTCTCGTTGGGCCGCGGCTTGATGCCCGCGATGACCTTTCCCGGAAACCGGCCGGCGACGTCGTAATGCCCCTTGGTCACGGACAAGGGATTCGATTGGATGTCGCCAATCGAACCCAGGGTGCCGGCATCGACACAGCCGCCGATGATGGCGTCGAAATACTGGTCTTCGGACATGTCGATGAGCTTCGGGAAATTCACCGCCAAACCGCCGATGGGCGCCGCCATGGCGGGGAAAGATAGTTTCTGGCCCAGAAGGGTCGTCGAGCAGTCCGGCTGCTTGTTATCGCTCAACGCCCGGACCTTGAGTTTTATGCGTTGCAGACCCGTGAAGTTGTTTTGAAATGACATCCCGGAATCGAGCCCGCCGATCCCGGGAAACTCGCCCGCGCACGCCACGCCGTCGCATTGTGGGCACACGCGGCAAATCGGATAAAGAACCTCTCGCGCTCGCTGATAGACGGCGGCCACGTTGCCGGTCGCGCTTTGCGGTCCATACCGCGTGCCAGATTCGGCCGGGGACATCGCGCTTCCTCCAGAATCAGCCGCCGTTGCCGCCGGAATCAAGGATCGACTCGTCATGGCACCCATCCCGAACAGGGCAGAAGCCTTCAATGCCGCTCTTCTGTTCAGAATATCCAAGACACACCTCCCGTCACCCTCGTTGCGCCGCGCGGGTATTCAATCAAATTCCGGGTGATCGACTCTGTTCGATGGCGCACATAGGTCGGCGGCGTCTGCCAAGGCAGACCTTGCGGCCTCGCGTTACGGGGCCGCCACGGGGTCAACCGGCAAAAGCGCCAGGAGTGCCGACAGTTTGGCTTCAGCAAGGTGGGCGCATCCAGATCCGCCCCTCACGGGCGCAGCCATGTCAGCCAGAGTACAGACGGCCATGCCGTGGCGCACCAACATGGCTGCCCGAAAAGTTCAGGAGACATGGCCATCACTCTGAGTCGACGATATCAGGATCGTGAGGCGACCCCGGGGAACGAAGCGCGGCCGGATCGGGATGGCCGCAAAAATTGGCATCTGGATTGGTGTCGCGGACCGGCAGAAGTACCGGTTCACCGCGGACAGCCCGGCAATTCGCAAGCTGATCACGCTCGGTGCCAAGATTGTGGCCGTCGATGCCCACACGCCGCGCAAAGCAATGAAGGGAACGATTTAAATGGTGGGCCACGGAGAATGGTGGGCCATGGAGCCTTCACACTCCCAGTATAATCATCTGACTATTAAAAATAAATCTCGAGCCCTGGAAGGCGGGGCCTCCGATGAGGCCCCCTCTTGAAAGGTGCGTGTCTCCACCCGCCGTTGGACATCGGCAGATTTCACATCGCTGCAGATCCGGCATGCGCCTTTACTTTGTTTTCCGCATCTTTGCGGCCGCGGCGGCTCCGCACAGGAGCCAAATAGACCTCTCGCCCATCCAGGTAGGTGGCCAGAACCCGGGTGTTGTGCAGGTCGAAGGGGTCGATCGCGAAGATATCCCGATCAAGCACGATGAAGTCGGCACGCTTGCCCTGCTCCAAACTGCCCGTGGTGTGCTCCTGCTTCAGGGCGAACGCGGCATTGATGGTATAGGCATCGACGACATCCTGAAGGCCGATGCTCTGTTCGGGCAGGAGCGGCTCCCGGCCCCGAGACTCCTGGCGAGTGACGGCGTGCTCCATTGCCGCGAAAGGATTGTACGTGCTCACTCCCCAGTCGCTCCCGCCGACGATCAGTGCGCCGGCATCCCGCAGCGAGCGTGCCGGGTAGAGATATCGGGACCGTTCCGGCCCAAGATAGGGCAGCGTCGCCTTGACGATGTACGGATCACGTTCGGCCCATTGCAACTGGAAATTCGCAATGACGCCCAGTCCCTTGAAACGCGGAAAATCTGCCGGATCGACCAATTCCAGATGGGCGATTTGATCGCGGTTGTCCAGCACCCCGTTGTGCTGACGCGCATCGCCGAACGCATCGAGCGCTGAGCGCACTGCGCGATCGCCGATCGCATGAACGTGAACCGTGAAGCCAGCGGCATCCGCGGCGCTGACGATGCGGTTCAGCTGATCCTGATTGAAGTACGTAGGCCCGCGATTGTCGGTTGAGTGGCCCGCTCCATCCAGATAAGGCGCCAGCAGAGCGGCCGTCTGCGAGGGATATTCGATCACGCCGTCGGCGAAGATCTTGACCGCGTCTGCGCGAAGAAAGTCCGGGTCGATCGCCCACTTCGCGCGAAAAGCGATCGCATCGGCGATGATGGCATCGGCCGCCCGGTCAGTATGCTTCAAGCCAAACGTCGCCCTCACCCGCATGTTCAGCCGGTGCCTATCGTAAAGCCGCCGGTACAACTGCATGTCATGGTCATCGGTGTCCGCATCTTGAACCGACGTGATCCCGATCGCGCGCATGCCGGCCAACGCCTTATCAAGTTGCGAGGCCTCCAAGTCGAGCCCCGGTGCCGGTTTCGCTCCCAACGCGATCTCGGCCGCGACGTCCCGCAGCGTGCCGGTGGGGTTGCCCGAGGGGTCGTGCTCTATTCGACCGCCCGCCGGATCGCGGGTGCCGGGGCCGATGCCGGCGGCCTTGAGCGCGGCCGAGTTAGCCCAGACCGTGTGCCCGTCCGAGCCCTCGAGGAGCATCGGGCGATCGGCCAACATCGCGTCGAGGTCGTGAAGCGTGAGCGTTACTCCGGACGGATTGACTTGCACGACCTCGAACCAAAGCGTGCGCTGCGCAGGTTGCCGCAAGCACGCCGCCACCTTGGCCTTGATTCCTGCAGTCGCCAACATCTTGTCGTCGAGGCTGCACTTGCCCTGATCCTGCGCGCTCTCGGCCGGATGGGTATGTGCGTCGATGATGCCCGGGAGCACCACTCGACCGGCGAGATCAATGCTTCGAGTCCTGGATCCCTTCAGGGCGCCGACCGCCTGATCGGTCCCGACGGCAATGATCGCGTTGCCGCGCACCGCGAGCGCCTGCGCGACGCTGCGGCCAGCATCCTCGGTATGAATTCTGCCGTGAAGCAAAATGAGATCGGGTGGCGGATCCGCGGCCGAAGCGGCGACCGTGAAGCCGAGCGACAAGACGAATGCCAGGACTGACGGACTGATTTTGGTGTCTCCCTTGAGTTAGGTCCGCATCTTAGCTCGAATCCGCTGCCCGTGGCGCCGCCGTCTCCGGCGGCAGTGGGCACCACCACGCGCCGGAACCGCAGTCTCGTCCGAAAATCGCCCGTCAGGTCGCGGCGCTCAGCGCTCAGTAGTCGATCCATCGATGGCATTCCATATCAGATCCGGTGACGCTGTTCATGATCCTTAAAATCGAAAGCCGAGATCTACACCGATCGTCCGCGGCTGATTGGTTTCAACGCGATTGAACGCGGAATTTGCGAAGGTGATTTCCGCGATGTTTTCCAGTTGCGCACGCTTATTGGTCACGTTATTCGCGAAGAGCGCCACCTGCCAGCCCGCCTCTGCATTTAGACCGACGCGCAGGTTCGTGAGCGTGTAGGCCGCCAAGGGGGATTGCGTGTCGGGCACTCCGCCCGGGAAGGTCAAATCAACGCGGGACCCCGTATAGGTGGTGTCGAGACGCGCGGTCAGCTTATAGCGATCATTTAGAGGACGGTGGTAATTCAGGTTTACATTGCCGGTTGCCGAGGGCACCGATGGCAGGCGGTCTCCGGCCTGGAAGCCGTGGCTGGTTTCGGCGAGTACCGCATGGGTCAGGCCGACACTCGCCCCCAAGGTCCAGCTATTGGTCAAGATTGCCTCCAGTTCGACTTCCCCGCCGTAGATGTGCGCGGTGTTGGCGTTGTCGAACAGCGGATAGTCAGCCGGCAGCTCCTCCAACTGGATCCGCTCCCAGTTCTCGAAATAGAGACTCGAATTCAAGCGCAGCTTGTTCCCGAATAGCTTGGTTTTCTCCCCAATCTCGTAACTCCAGACGGCGTCCGAGCCGTAACTGAGCGGGGCGACGCCGTTCGCATAGCCCAACGCGGCGACCTGGGAGGCAACGAAGGCGCCGATCGCTCCCTGCGTCGGCAGCGGCTGATTGCCTCCTCCCGGTCGGAAACCCTTGGAAATATTGGCAAACACCAGCAAATCGTTGTCCGCTTGATAGGACAACCCGAGCTTGGGGTTCAGGCCATTGTTGGACTGATTGACATCGACCACCAAGGGAGTGTCGGTTCCGTTGGGGGAGCCGAAACCCGCAGCCGACGTACTCACATGGTTCTCATAGTCGTACCACCGAGCTCCGACGGTGACATTGAACTTGTCCGTAAACGCATACGTTCCCTCGCCAAACACGGCCTCCTGTCGAATGTGCGTCGGTTGAAGGTACGTCCAGATATCGTGAATGGTAGTGCCGAAAGCGGCAGGGTTCGTGACGTCGACGAACAGATCCCAGTCGGACCGGAATTGACTGTAAAACACTCCCCCCACCCATTGCAGCGGACCGCTGCCGCTCGATGCGGCGCGCAACTCCTCACTGAACTGCGTCGTGCGGTCGATCTCGGTTCCGGGGATGGGTCCGGTGCCGCAGGGACCGGTGAACGGCGACGGCGCATCAGGCAGGCAATCGCCATAGGTCGGAGGACTTCCGGCGGGATTCGGTATGGGATTCAGGCCAACGAGGGGCCCTTGCAGGTTTTCGCTGCCGTCCTGCGTCTGCGACGAATCTCGACGCCAATAAGCGGACACCGAAGTGAGGTCGACGCTGTCGAGTTTCCAGTTTACCGTCAGGCTATTGATGGTGACAGAGTCGGCATAGGGCTCGGCGACGTCGAAAGGCTGGTAGTGCGCCAACGTGCCAGGAACCGAATCGTATGCGCTTTCACCGTCCTGCGTGATGCGCTGGTAAAAAATCGACGGCGTTATCGTGAGATTATCGATGGGCTTCCACGCCAGGGCGACGCGCCCCCCTTGGAGCGCTTCGGAATTCACGTCCTTGTGGTCGGCGACCACCGGAGATGCCAGCACGTTGCCGCGGGTATAGCCGCCATCGGGGGACTGCGGGAAATCGCCAACGACGATGCGGTCGATCCAACCGCTGGTATCCGATTGCGATACGACGATGCGCAACGCGAGCTTATCTTGGACGAGCGGGAGGTTGAGCGCCGCGTTCTCCGCATGATTAAACCCGCCGCCGTCGGTTCCGGAAAGCACGGTCTGAGCGCTGCCCCCGAGAGCTTGCAGGTTTGGCTGGTTGGTCACCAGTTTGACGGTTCCTCCCATCGAACCGGACCCGTACAACGTTCCTTGGGGACCGCGCAGCACTCCACACGGTCCAAGTCATATAGCGAAGGGTCGATCACGACCTTCCCGTTTTGTGCCGCCGCGGGCGCCGTGAGCGGAACATCATCAAGATAAAAGCCCACCGTCGGCGAATTCCCGCCGCTCGACGTCATGCCGCGCATCTCGAATTCGGTCTGACCGGGGCCATTGTTGTGCATGGAAATGCCGGGCGTCGATGCCGCCAACGCGCTGAAGTCGGAATATCCGCGGTCGAGAAGCTCCGCGCCGGTAACAGCGGTGATGCTGATCGGCGTCTGGTCGGCCGACGTTGCACGCTTCTGCGCAGTGACGGTGATCTCGGCCAGTGTTGCGTCAGCCGACTCCTCGCCGCATACAGCCTGCTGAACGAACAAGCCGGCGATGACGGCCGCCAACAGTGGCGATAGGCGACGCAAGCGCGGCGCCTGAACATTGATCTTCATTTCGAACCTCAGCTACCTATACCAAATGGGAACCAATAACTTCATCGGGGCATCAATCTTTTCGTGACGCATCCGTCATGTATCAACCCAAACTCATGGTTACTACCTCCCGCCAACGTATGATCCGCATCGACGCCGCCGGCATGACCGGACTCACAGTGAGGGCTCCAACCGCGCGGGGCCGCCCCGTCGCCGGCTCCACGCCAAGTTCAGGGCCGAGTTGGGCTTCAGCGCCAGTCTCTCATTCAAGATATCCCGCTCGAGCCGGCTTTGACCTGACTTTCCGGCTGCTGCCAACAAGGTCCAGCCAATCACGTCGCGTTGTGCATTCGAGCCGCCTGCTCGCGCCGCAATGGCCCTCACCGGAAGCAACAGATTTACCGCCGTCTCATAGCGGCCCTCGCCGTAGGCGAGCAGCGCCTCACTGACCGGGAGCCCGACACTGCGCGTCATCCCAGCGTTCGGCGAACTTGCAAGCGCCGTCTCGCGGAGTCGTGCAATGAGTCGCCGCGCCTGCCCGAACTCGCCGGCGCCGACGAAGGACATCATGGCGTGCATGTCATTGAATGAATACCAGGCGTCATCAATATGTGGCTCCCACAACGCAGCGATTCGCGACCAACGTTGGCCGACGTCGATCCCGCACAGCTTCAGCCTCCATAACAGCGCACTCGCATCAAGCAGATCGAAGACGACTGCGGAGTCGTTCCGGCGAATGCGCTGATCGTAAAGTTCCAGGACCTCCTGCCAGCGCTCCTGGTCGAGAATGTATAGAGCCAGATGCCACCAATTGTGGATCGCGAAGAAATTATCAGTATCCCAATCCTCGACCCGGCTCCTCAGCCAATTCTCGCCTTCCTCGAGACGGTGAGTCATCTCGTGAACGTGAGCCACCGCGTGGATTGCCCACGCATCGCGCCGATCGCTCCGGACCGAACGCATTCCAGCCTCGATCGCGCCTGCGTAGTCGCCGGTTTCCTCGAGCCCAAACGAATACATGCCGTCGTAGTAACCTCGTAGCGGCGATCCTGCATCGAGGCGCGGCAGGCGCCGCGCGACCCGATCGCGCAGTTCCGCCGAAGCACCCAGCTGGAAATCAGCTTGGTGTGCCGCGAACATCGCCAGCGCATCGTGCGGGTGATCCACCAGGATGTTTTCCCACACCGCGACGGCGTCGGGGAAATGACCCCCGAGCCACGCATGCAAAGCCGCCACATGGCCGAGGTCCCGCGCGACAGGCTTCACATCCGTCAGGGCCTTCGCGGCGGCCAAAGACCGGCGCGCATCGGCGTGTAGTGACGGATCGGTGCCAAGCGCACCCGCAAGACCTTTGAGCACGTGCGGCATCGCGAAGCTCGGATCGCCGGCCAAGGCCCGGTCCGCCTCTGCCAGTGGATCATTGTTGAGGGTCAACAGCTTCGACAACGCGCCGTCGAAATGACGCACGGCCTGCGGGTCTGCCGTCGTCTGTTCCACCCCGAATTGATCACGCTGAGCCATGCTAGTGACGGCCGATGCGGGGCGTGAGTCGACGACAGTGTACGATTGCCGCCGCGATATTCACGGTGCCAATTGAGACCCGGGGCGCGCCATCTCCGAAGAAGCAGGTGCTGCTGCGGATCTTCCGATCTGCTCGCTGCCAAGCGATTTCGAATTGCCAGCGGCAGTGCGGGCAGTCTTCCGTGGTGCTCATGTTCTCGCGCCTGCCGATGGCGATGTTAGTAAGGCGCGCGAGCTTAAGATCCACGACCACCTCGTACTAAAGACTTTTCGGTTATCTGCATATAGCCAATTACCATTGGCCAACACCAACCTCTCCAACTGCAACGAATGGTGAATATCGTCAGGCCGAACCATTCGGCGACGCGAGTTCGGCGATCAGCCTTTCCCGGCAAATCAAGGCAGATCCAATAACATAACTATGATTGCGACCGACTCCAGCGCCGCTCGCGGCATAGTACCCGAAGTCGTAGAAACAGCGGTGGGACCATCGTACGGCTTGCAGTACCAGGTACTGTCGCCAACGGGGATTCTCGCCGGCTGGACGTTGCTGATCGCGTACATCGGCTGTGCCGCGTCGGTCGCATCAGGCCTCACCAACTACGTCAATGTACTCTTTAGGGACGTATTCGCTCTGCCCGACGGTCTTTCGACGCCCGCGCTGCCTGCGATCATTCCCAGCTCCACATCGGAAATATTGCCGCAAGCAATCCGCGCTTGGGGCTGGTTCTGGCGACACGCGCCGGCATTGGTTTCCTCGGCAGCGCGCATATTACTTCTGATGAGTCGGCACGGTGTGTTCAGTTCCTCGTTTGGCGTCGTACATCATCGTATCGGTTGCCGCTCCGATCTACTTGCATCGCCGAGGGGAACTTCGTCCACGACACGTAATCGCCCAGATCGACGCCATCGCCTTTATGGCAATTGCGCTGGCCGGCGCAGTGTATCCGTTGCCCAACGCGCCCGCGCTCTATTCGATCTACGCGATCATCATACTGATGGCAAGGTGCGCGTCAGAATCCAATCTGACCCGGCGGCAATCGGCACGAGGTTTCCCCACAAGAGCAATTGATCCTGCCGGAGATTGCGGCCTTATGGACCCTCTCGTCCGGCTGGGTGGATATTCCCAATCAAGAGCCGCCACGATCCATGGCGCAGGTCGGGAAAAGATGACTAGCCTGGAGTGGTTCTGACAGCGAAAAATTGGTGGGCCGTGTATGGATCGAACCTACGATCAATTGATTAAGAGTCCGGCTGTTTGAGCTAAAAATCCAGGCTTTTTCGATCGGTCTTGGTAGAAACCTCTACGCAAGACTTACGTCCCGTATTGTTCTCTAATCTAGGACAGATTTGGTGCCCTGTGCGTTCCTTGGCGTGCCGGCACCGGCGGCCTTTCCGAGATAGACCCAACCTAGAGGGTATTGCCAAGATGTTATAACTCGTTATAATCCCACGTATGAAACTGCCTATACGCCGCATCGGTAATTCCCTTGGCGTCATCGTGCCGAGGACCATGCTCGACTCGTGGGGTCTCGGCGAGGGCGATCACCTGAATTTGTCTGATGACGGTATTCGTCCGGCACGACGCGGCGGGTTTTCGCAAACAGAGTTGGACGAGCACAAGCGAAGGCTAGCTGCTGCCGTCGTCTCGGCCTTCAGCGCAAATCACATAAGGGCACAGAGCATGGCTAACCTGCAACGATGGAAGGAGAACGGTGTCTGGGGCCCTGCGTATGAAGAGTGGCAAAGATTATTGGAGAACGCCGCAGACGGAGAGCTGTTCGCGGTCATGCTGGGGCGCGATGAGCGTTCGAATCAACTGCGCCAGTCGCCACCATACGTCGGAATGTTGCCGCGCGCGCAGGTGGAGCAGCTCAATGAAGAAGCGGCAAGTTGATCATGTATTGCGGGCTGCCGGCCGCATCACCGGGGAGAAACAATTCATCATAATCGGCAGTCAGTCATTGCATGGGAAACACCCCGATGTTGCGGACGACATACTCCGCTCCTTCGAGGTCGATCTCATTTCCAAGGGTGACCCGTCACGATCGGAGTGGTTGAACGTCATCGGTCAGGATTCGCATTTTCACGAGCAGTTCGGCTACTACGCTGATCCGGTAGATGAGAGTACTGCCGTGCTGCCGAAGGGATGGAGGGCACGGTTAGTTGACCTGCCCGAGGGAGAAACCGACGGAGTACGGGGACTGTGTTTGGATCCACACGATCTCGCAATCGCCAAATACGTTACCAGTCGCGACAAGGATCTGGTGTTCACTCGCGAACTCGCAACTCGCGGTCTCGTTGCACAGGATCGTTTGAAAGTGTTGCTCGACGAAACTTGGGTGTCCGAAGAAGTTCGCGACCGAATCCGAACTCAGATGGGTCGCGACTTTGGCGCAAAACATGCTTTGGACTCGACTCCTCATGCATCATCGGCAAACCTCGAACAGATTCGAGCGCAGGCGCGGCAAGATTGGTTGAAGCTTCGCCAAATTCCAACCAAGGAATCTTCAGCCTCCGAAATTGGTCGCTCTGCAAAAAGACTCGATCAAGATAGCGCGAGGGACGATGGTCTCGAGTTTGACGATGAATAAAATGACATTGTTGAAAGCTACGTGGCGGGACTGCAGCGCCGACATGCTGTTAGTGTTGGCTTCTCGGGCGGGACTTCAACCTGGATTGGGTTGGCTGCCTGCTCACCTATTCGAGGGGTAAATAATCTGTCAAATGGTAGAACGACGGATGTTGGATCGCGTGTAAGTTGTTGAAAATGGTGGGCCGTGTAGCCACCGAATTCCGCGTTTAACCATCTGAATTTATTCAATTTCTAGCGAGGACAAAGCTGAAATTCCCCCTCAGAGATCCCCTTGCGAGGTTGGCTGTACGCGGACGTCTTTGGAAGGTGCCTTGATTTTGCCATACAGCGCTCGATCATCGCTCGCCTTCATTTGGCGTACTTGCTGAGCCATTCCTCCCTTGCGATGCGCCTGACTTCCTCGAGATCAAGCTTCGCACCTCCTCCATTGCGCTCTTGCAACCAGTTTTCTCTGGCCAAACGCCGTTGCTTATCCAAATCAAACTTATGCGCGTGGCCTCCTTCACCGGCATTGCATGTTTCCATCATCCGAGTAAACCGCCGGACAGGACGGGGCGGGGGCGGATACCGACCCAGCTTCGAGTTCCAATAGGCCCAGGACCTTGCGTCAATGATTCCAGGAGGGGCTTGATCAAGGGCTGTGCGAAAGTCGTCATCGCAAACGTATCGGCGTATCACTTGCATATCTTCATGGCGCGCGTAGGTCATTGCGTACGCCATGAAGCGGATTGGATCGGAGAGCGCCTCCTCCGGAGGTTCAAACCAAATGACTCGGCGCGCAACATCCAATGTCGCGGGTGTAAGCGGTATGGATTTCATAAATCATGCTCGCTATCGGAATCGACAATCCGCGGGCCGCGATTCAATCCAGGCAAGCGATCAAGATCCACCTCCCGAGCGGCCACGGCCAAGCGGTGTTTCAATTCGTCCGGCAACTCGCGAAGATTGCCATCATCGAAATACGACAGGGCCTTCAAGGTGATTTCTGGATTGAAGCTGGATCCATATATCTTTTGCGCCGCTGACAACGCAGTCGGAAGGCTGATATTGCCAAGCCTCATCAACGCATCGATGTCCACATAGTCTTTGGACTCGGCGCGAACTTGGACCACAGAGGCCTTGGTGCCTGCAAGGTCGATCATGGAGGCGACCCTCATGTTGTTTGCTTCAACAACGTGTGGGGGAGCCAGTATTGCCAATTTCGGAACTCCGAAGAAAGAAACCATGACCGGCTCGCCGCGATCAACGATAGCGGTCAAGGTGTTCTTCTCGCGTTGCAACACTCTTGCCTCCGCGAGAAATGGAATCCCTGCCTGCAAAGAGTCAATATCCAGCGATCGACGGCTGAAGAAATCGAAATCGACGGAAGTACGGTGCCCCAAGTGAAGCGCGAGCGCCGTTCCACCGTACAGTACGAAATCCTCTGGGACAGACGAGAGCTCGGACCACAACCGTAATTGCGCCGGCGGAAGAACATCCAGGCGAGGAATAAACTCTTTCATCTCCGAACGAGTCTAAGGCTACAGTCTCCCGGCTGGAAGGCACTGTCGATACGCGGCGGTGTCTTGAGGGGAACGAACCTCGCCGCGTTGGACGCCCTCGGACGTGTTTGAACGTCTTTGGATGGTGGGCCGTGTATCCACC
>Ga0182030_10003032_pt1 | contig 35816 bp, 32 predicted proteins | sample 812S3MmetaG_FD_121299 | JGI IMG/M metagenome (GOLD analysis project Ga0182030, IMG submission 121299) | Permafrost microbial communities from Stordalen Mire, Sweden - 812S3M metaG (Illumina Assembly) | ecosystem: Environmental > Terrestrial > Soil > Wetlands > Permafrost | place: Sweden...
AAATAACTCCTTTGTTTTGACGACTTTACAGCGCAACCCTGTCTGTAACATCAAGAAAACAACGACTTTGCGTCCAAAGTACGGGTGGGGGTAGGCCGTTCAAGCATTAGCTATGCCGTCGGAACAAACCAAAGCCCCGAAGGGGTGCATGAAAATGTAATGCCGGTTTCTTGGTTATTTTGCAGGAGGCTCATAGGATAGCGGAATTCAACGCTTCAATTTGTTCATGATCACAACCAGCATCCGACCGACTTCGTTGGATAGGGATTCGGCTTCGAGCAGGGATTCTGGTGAGCCGAAGCCCAAACCCGCGCAAAAATAATTTGCGTCTGGACCTCATTCCCTACTACCTACTCCCTATTCCCTGCCTTTATCCCGGAGGCCAGGTGAGGGGACGACCGCCTAGCAAGTGGACGTGGAGATGGTCGACGGTCTGGCCGCCGTCATCTCCGGTGTTGACCACCAGGCGGTAACCCTTGACCAGGCCCTTCTCGCGGGCTACCTCGGAGGCAGCCCACAGAAGGTGTCCGAGCAGCTTGCCATCCGCCTTATCGGTGTCGTCCATCGAGGCGAGGTGTTCACGTGGCGCGACCAGGATATGGACGGGCGCCTGGGGGTGAATGTCGGCGAAGGCGTAGCAGAGCTCGTCCTCGTAGACCGCCTTGGAGGGGATGCTTCCGTCAACGATTTTGCAAAATAGGCAACTCATAGCGACACCAGTGTACAGGAACGGGAGAGTTTCGTGTACAAAAACGAGGGAATTCAGCATCCCTGTTAAAAAAATTCAATGGTTATGGCCGGGCACGATCTTCCCTCCTTGCGGACCCCTGCGTCCGGAAATGGTAAAGATGCCGTCGTCTTCTGGCGGGGATGTTTCCGATTGCACAGCGCGCCAGTCAGCTTGGTGGGAGACTTTCTATAGAAGCGCCACACGCGCTTGCAGAACAAGGAGGAGATCATGCCCCAAAGCCTGCATGCCCAAGCAGCGGAAATGCATACGAATGCGGCCTATGCACACGCAGCCGCCGGATGTGAACACAGCACAGGAGATCACATCTCCACTCAGGACCTAACCAGGATGGCCTACGACCGCTCCCAGGAAGCCGCCCGGCTTTCAAAGGCGATTGCAAAGGAATCGCTGGAACCCATGCAGACCTGAGACGCGTCAACTTTGCCACGGAGGCGCCGCAACAGCAGTCTTGCGCGGTGAGCTTTTGTTGCGCGAGGATTTGAAGCTCTTCCCCTGTTCCATGCGACTTCGCGATTAATCATCCCTGCAAAAGAAATGTCCTTGCGCCGTCCCTAAGGGACTCCGGAGTGAATTTGTGGAATCCGCTTTCCCCGCGCTAAAGCGCGGGGCTAATAAACACTGCGCCTACGGCGCGCTTATCAGGATATTACTTATTATTCAGAGATTCCCTTACAGACCAGAGCAGAGCTATCTCCGCCTTCCTTGCTGATAGAATTTCTTATGGAAACCATTCAGTACAATCTTCCGCAAAGCCGCATTCCCCTTGCCTGGTACAACATTGCCGCCGATTTGCCCAAGCCGATGGCGCCTCCGCTGCACCCTGGAACACTGAAGCCGATTGGGCCCGACGACCTGGCGTTGCTGTTTCCGATGGCCCTGATCATGCAGGAGGTAAGCACGGAGCGGGAGATTGAGATTCCCGGCGAAGTGCGGCAACTGTACGCGCAGTGGCGTCCCTCGCCTCTGTTCCGCGCGCGCCGGCTGGAGAAGGCGCTGGATACGCCTGCGCATATTTACTACAAGTACGAAGGAGCCAGCCCGGCCGGCTCGCACAAGCTGAACACCGCCGTGGCGCAGGTTTATTACAACAAAAAGGAAGGCACCAAGCACATCTCGACGGAGACGGGAGCCGGCCAATGGGGTTCTGCTGTGGCCATGGCCTGCGCGTTTTTCGGGCTGGATTGCAAGGTCTACATGGTGCGGGTGAGTTACGACCAGAAGCCGTATCGCCGCGCGTTGATGGAAGCCTTTGGAGCCTCGGTGACCGCCAGCCCGAGCAATGAGACGGAGTCGGGCCGGGCGATTCTGAAGGCGCATCCGGACTCGAACGGATCGCTGGGGATTGCGATTTCAGAAGCCGTGGAGATAGCGGCGAGCGATCCGCACACCAAGTACGCGCTGGGCAGCGTGCTGAATCACGTGCTGCTGCACCAGACAGTGATTGGCCTGGAGGCAATCGAGCAGATGGAGTTGGCGGACGATGATCCAGATGTGATTATCGCCTGCGCCGGGGGCGGATCGAACTTTGCCGGCCTGGCGATGCCGTACCTGGGCCGCAAGATCAAAGGGCAAAGCAAAGCGCGCGTGATTGCGGTGGAACCGGCTGCCTGCCCCAGTATGACCAAAGGCAAATTCGTTTATGACTTCGGCGACACCGGGCACCTGACACCGCTGGTCAAGATGCACACGCTGGGAAGCACCTTTGTTCCTCCGGGAATCCATGCGGGCGGGTTGCGCTACCACGGCATGGCGCCTCTGGTGTCGCACGTGCTGGATTTGGGATTGGCGGAGGCCACCACGGTGCAGCAGTTGGATGCCTTTGCGGCGGGGATACAGTTTGCCCGCGCCGAGGGAATTATTCCCGCGCCGGAGGCCAACCACGCTGTAGCCGAGGCGATTGCCGAAGCCGTTCGCGCCAAAGAAGAAGGAAAACAGCGGACGATTCTCTTCAGTCTCAGCGGGCATGGGCACTTCGACATGCAATCGTACATTGCCTACCAGGCCGGGAAACTGGAGAACTACGAGTATCCGGAAGAAGAGATTGCGATGGCGCTGGCGGGCTTGCCTGCGGTGGGATGAAGCAGGGAGTAGGGAGTAGGGAGTAGGGAGTAGGGAAAACGGACAATAAAAATGACCTGCGGCCAGCTTGAGGGCGCAGGTCATTTTTATTGTCATTATGAAGCATTGGGTCGAGTGGGCAGTCCCACCCTAGTTCACCCCAGCGAGCAAAGATCACTCGCCGGGGACCCCGATAGCGACAAAAACAAGTACGTCGCGAGGGTGGGGCACCCAGAATTGTATCTTCTTTGCGAAAAGCGCTAAGGAACCTCTGATCAAGTGCTTCTATTGAGCTTGCATTCCCTCAGGGGCTAAAGCCCACCGTATATTTTTTACATTTGCGGCACGGCTAAAGCCGTGCCCTTTCAAAACCGCGAGTGTTTCCGTAGCCTGATATACCGTGGTCAATTCACGATCAGCACAACGGTGGTGGTCTGGGTAAGGCCGGTGACGCCGTTGCTGGACTGCGCGGTGACGTTGATATTGTAGGTTCCAGCCGGGGTCGCCGGATTGGTGGGCGGGCCGTGATTCAAGTAGTAGTAGCGGGGATTGCAGGCGGTGGTGCCCAGCAGAGTGACCAAGCCGACCAGGGCCAGGAGCGAGAGCCGGCTGAGCCAGCGGCGTCGGCGCGCGCCAAAGGCCAGACCGCCTAGAGTCAGAGTTCCCGGCAGCAGAAACGCCCAGGCGATGGGGTTGGACCGTTTGCCCTGATCCGGCGAGGCCGATGCTGTGGAAGCGGCGTAGGTCTGAATCACCATAGTACTGGTGGGCGGGCAGGCGGAGGCGGGCGAACCACTGGGACAACTCTCGGGTGTGGTGGAGAGAATTTCCAGATTTTCCGGTGTGGCGCTGCAGGTTGCACCGTCGGGAAGTCCGGTGCAGGCGAGGGTTACGAACATGGGGGCCGTCAACGTGGAGGTGAATTCCACCGATGGGGCAATGGTAATAGTGAACGAGCCTGCTTGGCCGGCCGTGAGGGTAAGGGTGTTGGCGGCAGTGGAGGAGGGGATGAAATTGGAGACGCCAACGGTAAATTCGCACTGTGTGGTGACGCTGACGGCAAGAGCCGGTGAAGAAGTCGAAGCCACATAGATGCTGCCGACGGCTGGAGTAAAGATCGCGGTGAGGCTATGGCTGCCGGCCGCCAAGTCAACCGAGGGACTGGCTGAGCCTGAGGAATTCAGCGACACAGACCCCAGTTGAACGGCCGGAGTAACGCCATTGAACACGTCGTTGATGGTCACGGTCCCAGAGGTGACCGGGGCTGCACCCGCGGCCACGGTGACCGTAAGAGGCTGCACACAACCGCTCAGGGTTCCGGCGGTCAGCGTCGTAGTCGTAGATGTGCCAGCGGCATACGCCAACTGAGGCGCGACCAGCGCGATCATCAATCCTGCAATCAACACAAGCCGCGAACCGCGGCAGTTTATGCCTCTCACTTGCACCTGCTCCAAAGATCAAAATCGAATGCCGCCCGTCTGACGCAGCACAGAATCCTATTGTATCCGGCCAGGGCGGACCGGAGCCAACCGGGGCGTGGCGAACTGCGCCAAAATAAGCCCGTGGCAACCCCTGCAATGGTTGGACGCGGAGCGGCAGGATTGGGAAGTGGGGGGCGGGAGTGAATTACCGGTAGCCGGAAGAGGGCGCAATTGAGGCGCACAGAACGGGAACAGTGGTATGCTTTGGCCATTCAATCTCCTCTCGAACGCAAGGCTTTAAGCCAAGCGAGAGTGTGGCATGAAGACTTGTCCTGTATGTGACACGCCGTATCCGAATCAGCATGCAACCTGCCCCACGGACGGGGCGATGCTGATTGAGACGCGGGAGCTTGCGCCGGGCCAGATCGTGCGCGGCAAGTATCGCACCGTGCGCAAGCTGGGCTCAGGCGGGATGGGGGTCGTCTACCTGGCCGAACACCTGTTGCTTGGCGGGCAGTTGGCGCTCAAGTTTCTGGCCGTCGAATTGAGCCACAACCCTCAGTTCATCAAGCGCTTCCGGCAGGAGGCGCGGGCCGCTTACCTGTTGCGCCACCCCAATATAGTCGAGGTTGTCGACCTGGACCAGGACGAGGACGGCAACCTGTTTATCGCCATGGAATTTGTGTCCGGTCCGAGCCTGCGTTCGGTGCTTCAGGAGGCGCCACGCGGCCTGCCCGTGGAGCGCGCCCTGCACATCGCCCGCGGCCTGGGCGCCGGGCTGGCCGCGGCCCACGCGCGAGGCGCCGTCCATCGCGACATCAAGCCGGAGAATATCCTGCTTGGTACGATGCCCGACGGCAGCGAGCAACCCAAGGTTCTGGACTTCGGCATTGCCGCCATGGCCGAGGGCATCACCAACCTGAGCCGCACCCACGGGTTGTTGCTGACCCCGGAGTACGCAGCGCCGGAGCAGTTGCGAGGCACGGCCGCCGCCGAGCTGGACGGCCGCACCGATCTTTACGCCCTGGGCGGGGTGCTCTACGAGATGCTCACCGGGCGAACCCCCTTCCATGCCCAGAATATGGAAGGCTGGATGTACCAGCACTTGCAGGGAGTACCGCAGCCGCTGGAGCGATTGAGACCTTCGCTGGCCAAGGAGCATCCGGGGCTGGAAGCGATTGTCATGCGCCTGCTGGCCCGCGAACGGGAGCATCGTTTCCCCTCGGCTAAAGCCTTTCTGGAAGCGATTGCGCCCCAGCAGCCCGCGCCCTGCCCCGTAACCGTGGTTGAAAAGTCACCCGCGCCGGTCTCCAGACCGCCTTCCCGCTCCGCTTTCTCGAAGTGGGTTTGGGCAGCGGCTTTGGCCGTTGTTGGACTGGGAATCTGTGCCGGGGTATGGTTCTGGCAATCCAGGCCTGCAACGGTTGTTCCGGTGCTCACCCCGGGCGGAGGCACTTACGCCCAGGCACAATCAGTGACCATCACCGATGCAACCCCGTTCGCCACAATCCACTACACAGTGGATGGCAGTACGCCTACGGAGGCGTCGCCAGTCTACAAGCAGCTCATCTCGGGGTTGGCCAGCGGAAGCAAAATTCGCGCCATAGCCACAGCCATGTTTCGGGCGCCTAGTGTTGAGGCCAGTGGCATGTATATATGGACTGGAGCAACCCTGCTCGCCGCCAAACCTCCTGAACCCAGCGCGTATGATCTGGGCAAATCCGCCTATGACAACAAGGACTACACACAGGCGCGGACGCTTTTCACCCAAGCCTGCGACGGCGTCAATATGAATGCCTGCACCTATCTCGGCTACATTTATGCGAACGGCCTCGGCATCCCGCCGGACGCAGATATGGCACGCAAGATTTACCAGAAATCATGCGATGGAGGACACCTGCGTGGTTGCACCGGCCTAGGCACCGTATATCAGGAAGCTGGAGACATCAACAATGCGCGCAAATACTTCAAGCTAGCTTGCGACGGAGGAGTGAAAGATGCGTGCGAATACCTGCGTGACGTGCAATGAGGCGGAGTGGCAAATATGATGGGTTGCGCCGGAATTTGACCCGCCCGGAAGAAGAATCCTCCAGGGAGTTTATGGGAGCACGCGATGCGTAGAAGCGGATTAGGAGTGTGGGCGCTGGCTGCGGCCATGGCGTTGGTAGTTGTGCCGGGGATTGCGCAGCAGGAGCGAGACAAGGCCATCCATGAGGCCAATGACAAGACCGCGCAGGAGGCTCGGAACAAGGCCGCGCTGGAGGATGCCGGCAAGATCTGGACAGACCCTGAAACCCGTTTGATGTGGACGAAGAAGGATAACGGAAGCGATGTGAACTGGCAGAAGGCGCGGAATTATTGCCAGAGCCTGCGCCTGGGCGGTTACTCCGACTGGCGCTTGCCGGCTATCGACGAATTAAACGACATCTACGATCCAAAAGTAAATATAGCGGGACAGATGGGCAGCGGCAGCCAGGCAACCTGGCACGTGAAGGGCGACCTGCAATTGTCCGGCTGGCAATGGAGCAACACGCAGGGAAATGCATCCTGGCAGGCGTGGCTCTTTCTGTTTGCCAATGGAGCGCGGTACTCCTCTCCGCTGACTGGCAGCGGCCTGGACCGCGTGCTGTGCGTGCGACCTGCGGAGAATGAGGCAAACAGCATTGTTCCTTGATTCTTTTTCCGCAACTTTTGTATTCCGGGGCGGGTTTATACGGAATTACGAGACAGATTTTGCGGGTTGAATCTGGAGGGTCGCGATGATTGCAAAATACCGGGCAAACATGGCGTTGGTGGTAGCGGTGTTGGCGCTGGGCGCGGGGATGACCTGCGCACAACAGCAGGCGCAACCTCAAGCACAACAGCAGGATGAGGGACCGATTTTGCAACCGAAACCAAAGCCCAAACCGGTGGTGCAGTCCACGCTGCAAGTGACCTGCGACCTGGCCTGCAAATGGACGCTGGACGGCACGGCGAAAGGAAACATTGCCGCCGGAGCCACGGTGAATGCGAAGATTTCTCCCGGCCAGCACGCTGTGGCAGCCGAGACCGAAGACGCGCTGGACAAGGCGGAAAACGAGATCAAGGCAAAGGTCGGCGGACAGACTATCACGCACATCTGGCTCCAGCCGGTGCGCGACGCTCGCCTCAAGGCCGAGCAGGAGGCCAAAGACAAGGCAGAGCAGGAGGCGAAGGACAAGGCCGATGCGGAGGCCAAAGCCAAAGCTGAGCAAGAGGCACAGGCAAAGGCCGTGCAGGAAAAGCGGGACAAGGCCCTGAAGGAGGTCCAGGCCAAAGCGGACCAGGATGCGAAAGACAAGGCATTTCTGGAAGCAAGAGACAAGGCCTCGCAAAAGGCACAGGCCAAAGCAGAACAGGATGCACACGATAAAGCCGTACGCGATGAGTGGAACAAAGAACAACGGGAGCGCGGGCAGGTTGCGCAGCCGGATACTACGGGCGGAGTGTGGAGCGATCCGGCAACGGGATTGATGTGGACCAGGAAGGACAATGGCTACGCCCTCAGATGGCAGCCGGCGGCGGAATACTGCCGCAACCTGCAACTTGGGGGATACTCCGACTGGCGGCTACCGACGATTGACGAATTGAAGAATATCTACAATCCCGCAGCCCGGGCAGCCTGCGGCCTTGAGGGCCACGCTGTTTGCCAAATCAAAGGCAACATTCGGCTCACTTCCGGGGTGGCGTGGAGCAGCAGCGGCACAGATCGTCCGCAGTTCATGCGCGGTTTCTATTTCCGCGGCGCGGGCGAACCAAAAACGCATGTGCTGGAGCTGGACAAGCGCGGGGCCAATTACGATCGCGCGTTGTGCGTGCGGCGTTCCGGGCAATGATGCGGTGTGTCGATCAGTTTTTCTACCACGGTCTGGCCTTCACATTAGGGAACACTGAGGCCTGGTCTGCCTGTGGCCGCGCTGCGTTATCCTTAATAGTTTGAGGATTGTTTGAGGAGAACGCCATGAGCCAGTCCCCTGCCCGCCCCCAGCTTGCCCACCTGACCGCCGCGCTCGACGAGCTGCGCGCCAAGGGCACCTACTTCAAATTGCGCATACTGGATGACCAGCAGGCGCCTGTGTGCCACTACGATGGGCGCAAGGTGATCAACCTGGCCAGCAACAACTACCTGGGCCTGGCCAACGACCCGCGGCTGATTGAGGCGGCGCTCGAGGCGACGCGAAAGTTCGGCGTGGGCTCGGGCGCGGTGCGGACCATCGCCGGAACCATGCGCATCCACATGGAGCTGGAAGAAAAGATTGCGCGCTTCAAAAACGTGGAGGCCTGCGTGGTCTTCCAGAGCGGATTCACGGCCAACGCCGGCGCGGTCAGCTCGATTCTCGGCAAAGAAGACTTTATTCTCTCCGACGAGTTGAATCACGCCAGCATCATCGACGGAGCGCGGCTGTCGCGGGCACGGATTTTGGTTTTCCGGCACAAGGACACGGCGCATTGTGAGGAGCTGCTGAAAGAGGTGGCCAACGAGCCGGGCCACAAGCTGGTGATTACCGACGGCGTCTTCTCCATGGACGGCGACATCGGGCCGGTGGACAAGCTGGCCGCGCTGGCGGAAAAATACGGCGCCATCATGATGGTGGACGACGCTCACGCCTCGGGTGTGCTGGGGCGCAACGGGCGCGGGTCGGTGGACCATTTCGGGATGCACGGCAAGGTGGATGTGCAGGTGGGCACGCTGTCCAAGGCCATCGGCTGCCTGGGCGGCTATGTCTGCGGGACGCGCGATTTGATTGACTATCTCTACCACCGGGCGCGGCCATTTCTGTTTTCCACTTCGCATCCGCCGGCGGTGGCGGCTGCGTGCATGGCCGCCTTCGACATTCTGGAACAGGAGCCGGAGCGCATCGAGCGGCTATGGACGAATACGCGTTACTTCCAAGGCGAGCTGAAGCGCGCGGGCTTCAACGTGGGCGGAGTAACTACTCCGGCCAGCGAGACTCCGATTACGCCGATTATTATTGGCGACGGGCGCAAGACGATGGAGTTTTCGCGGGCGTTGTTTGAGGAAGGCGTGATGGGAACCGGGATTGCGTTTCCGACAGTGCCTGAAGGCAAAGCGCGCATCCGCCTGATTCTCACCAGTGAGCACACCAAGGCGCAACTGGAGCAGGCGCTGGAGACGCTGGAGCGGGTAGCGAAGAAGATGGGGATACTAGGATAGGAACATCATGATCGCTCATCTGCGCGGAAAGCTGATTTTCAAACAGCCCGGCCAGGCCATCGTCGAGGCGGCCGGGGTAGGCTACGACGTTACGATCTCCGTGCCCACATTTACGGCGCTGCCCTCGGTGGGCGCCGAGGCCGCCTTACACATTCACACTCACGTCAGCGACGATCAGATTGCCCTCTTCGGCTTTCTCGACTCTCAGGAAAAGCGCCTTTTCGAGCGGCTGATTACGGTGAGCGGCGTCGGCCCCAAGCTGGCCGTCAAGATGTTGAGCGGACTGTCGCCGGAGCGGACCGTGCAGGCCATTCGCGGGCAGGACCACGCGCAACTGACGCGGATTCCCGGCGTGGGCAAGAAGCTGGCCGAGCGGTTGGTGGTGGAGCTGAAGGACAAACTCGACGACTTTGCCGTTGCGCCCGTGCCATCATCCATCCAGGGGCCGGCGGCGGAAGATGTTCTCTCGGCGCTGGTCAACCTGGGCTATCAGCGTGTTGCCGCCGAAAAGGCGATTGCGCAGGTAGTGGCCAAGGATGCCGCGCTGGGGGCGGATTTCGACGGGCTGTTCAGAGGCGCGCTGAAGGTGATCCGGTAGCCACCTGCGTGGGTCTGGCGGCTTTCGGCGGTTGTTGCGTTACACTTCTCTTGTCATGGTTTCTAAACGCAAATCCACATCCATCGCAATACCCGCTCACCTTCGCCCCGAAGGGCTTGCTTTTCTGCGCAATCTCAAGCGGCACAACGACCGCGCGTGGTTTACGCCACGTAAGGCCATCTTCGAGGCGGAGTTGAAGGAGCCGATGCTGGCCATTATCCGCAAGGTCAGCGAGGCGATGGAGAGTTTTGCGCCGGCCTATGTGCGGCCCGCGGAAAAATGCCTGTTCAGGATTTATCGCGACACGCGCTTCAGCGGCGACAAGACGCCTTACAAGACGCACGTGGCCGCGTGGTGGATGCTGGATGGGTTGAAGAAGACCTCCGGTGCGGGATTTTATTTTCACGTGGACGCCAAGGAAGTGATCATCGCCGCCGGAGCATGGATGCCGGAAAAAGATCAACTGGCCGCCATACGGCATTGGCTGCTGGAGCATCACGCGGAGTTTCGCAAGGTCTTGCGGACGGCGCCGATTCGGAAGACCTTCGGCGAATTTGAAGGCAACGCACTGACGCGGCCACCGAAGGGGTTCCCTTGCGAGCATCCGGCTATGGATTTGATCCGATGCCGGCAGTGGGGACTGAGTACCTCGCTGCCCGCCTCGGCGGCGCTGAAGACGGATTTTGCGACCGTGCTGGCGCGTCATTTCCGGCTGGCAGCGCCGGTGGTGGATGCGCTGAATACGCCGATCCTGGCGATGTTGACGCCGCGCAAAAAGGTGCTTTTCGGGCTGGATTAGGGTTTGAGGTTTCCCACCCATTTCACAAAGAGCGTGAAATGGATGGGGCACGGGAACACCTTTCCTAACGAGATTTTCAGCGAAATACCAGAGCAAAACCAGCAATTCCGGGCAAAAATGGGAAAATACCGAGGAAAATCGTATAAAACCCACAGAATAATGGGAAAAACACTCCTTTTTGCCTTGACTTTGCCTATTCAAATGTTGCAAGGTAACGAACGACGGGTACTCCGACCCGCATGAATACAAGGGTTTCACGCAATCGTTGCCTGACTCCCCCCATGCGGAACGCATTTCGCGGCGGATTCCCAGGCAAGACCGGCGCGCCCCAGGGCATGTCCGAAAAGGAGATCAGACAATGGCATCAGGATTGACGAAAACGGCACTGACTCGGCTATTGGCCGAGAAACTGGAACTGACCAACAAGCAAGTGGCAGCCTTCCTGGACCTTCTGGCAGAAACGGCCATCAAGGAAACCAAGAAGAACGGCGTATTTGTGATTCCCGGCATCGGCCGGCTGGTGAAGGCGGAGCGCAAGGCCCGCATCGGACGCAACCCGCAAACCGGCGAAGCCATCAAGATCAAGGCCAAGACGGTGGTCAAGTTCCGCGTGGCCAAGGCCGCCAAGGACACGATCGCCCCACCGAAGAAGTAGTAACCCTGGACCGAAGATTAGGGGAGAAGCCTCAAGAGCTTCTCCCCGTTTTTATTTCGCTGAATCCCTGGGCACGAACGCGCGCACAATCATCGAGAGGCCAAAGCTAAAGATGACCACCTTGATCATGAGCCAGTTGTTATAGCTCCAGGAAAAGAAGGCCAACGCGACGAAGATGCCGATGGGGTTGATCTCGGTGATGAGCGCATGGAGCCATTGCGGTTTGCGGCCAGTGGGCTGGGGAGCGGAGCGCGAAAGAATCGTGCGCAGGCGCGGGAAGAGACGCGGCACTGCGCGCATGTAATCCCGGTAAGGCTGGCCAAGCTGGCTGGCGAGGAAAGCTTCTTCCGCGAAGATCAGGCGCACCTGAAAGGCCGTGATAAGAACCGCGACAAAGAGCGCGCCGGTGGGCGGCATGAGGAAGGCCATTGCCGCGAACATGCACCAGGAGCCGAGATAGAGCGGGTTGCGCACGTAGCGATAGGGTCCGTCGGACAGCACCGCGCCAGCCTTCATCTCGCCGTGGTTCACCGTGGCTGAGCCGAGATATGCCGTGCCCCAAATACGCAGCGCCGCCCCTTTGGCAGCGATCAGCGCGACCACGACGATCACCAGCGGCGCTGCGGCGGCACAGGAGACCATTCCTGTCCGGCACATCTGGAGCGCCAGCCAGGCCCACAACGGAAAGCGATTCCCGATGCCCCAAAGCTCGATCCACGGCGCCCAGAAACCCAGCGTGAGGATCACCGAGATGATCGCCACGCGCAGACGAAACTCGATCTTGGTTGCTCCCATGCACAACTCCCTGGGCAGGAGTGTACCATCCCACCTGACAGAGATTACGCAATCGGGTAGGCGCTAGTTCAACGATCCTGCGGCGCTGCTGCAGGAGAAGGGCGCAAGCTGAATCTGCGCGCAGTGTTCCTCAATAGATCAGCTTGAGCGAAAACTGAATCTGGCGTGAGTTACCGGCGGTCTTGCTGATCTCGCCGAAGCCTGAGCCGGTGAGAATGTTCGCGGGCAGGCCCATGGTGACAATGTTGAAGAGGTTGAAGAACTCCGAACGGAATTGCAGGTCCATGCGTTCGGCTCCGCTGCCGCGGCGGCCGAAGGGTGTGTCTTTAATGAGCGCGAAGTCGAAGTTATAAAAAGCCGGGCCGCGAAAGGTATTGCGTCCCAGCGTTCCGAAGCGGCCCTGATTTGGACCCGTGCCGCCCGCTACATGAATGGGAATGCTGAAGAAGTCCGAAGCATTGTTGGCGCCTTCGCCGAAGTAGTCCTGGCGGTTGTTGCGCGCGGTGGATAGATGCGGCACGGCGATCTGGTCGGGGCGATCCACTCCGTTCGATCCGGCGCCGGTCTGCTGGATGCCGCTGAAGACGGTGAAAGGCAAGCCTGAGCTGATGCCGGAAATACTCAACAGCTCCCAGCCGCCGGTTGCCTTCTTGCTCACGGGGCGCAGATAACTTACACGGTCCATGCGCAAATCCTGGGCCGCGCTCAAGCCGAAACTATGGTTCACATCGAAAGACGACGGACTTTTTTCCGCACGCATGTCATAGGGATTCTGCGGAGGGCTGCCGCTGATCACTCCGCTGGCGTCGTCGATTGACTTACCCCAGGTGTAACTCGCCTGAATGCCCGGACCGCCATGACGCACGGTTCCGGCGAGCGAGGTTTGCAGCGCGTGGTAAGTGGAGTGGGCGTCCGCGACGATGACGTTTTCCACGCCGAAGCCGCCGATGACATTGCCCGAGCTATCGAACAGCGTGTGCGGCGCAAAATCCGGTGTGGCTCCGGGATAGGCGTTAGGGAAACTAGAGCGTGGAAGTTTGACGCCGGCCGTTCCCACATAACTCGCGTTGGCGGTGAGATTGCCGAATTTACGCTCCAGGCCGGCTGTCCAGGTGTATAGAGTTCCGTTACCGAAGGAGCGGTCGATGCCACTGAGATTCAGGTCGCTGACGACATGGCCCAGGGTCAGCGCGGCCACGTCTTGCTCATAACGATTCACATCCATCACCGTGTTGGGCGCAATGGACTTTGTGGCTCCGGCTAGAATGTTGACTCCGTCGGGCGTGTAGGCCTTAGGCAGTTGCGCAGGAGTGAGCTTGAAGCCGTACGGGATGGGCGCATTCGAGGCCGAAAGTAGGCGCGGATAGACCGCGAAGGGCGTGGAGCCGGTAAGGAAGTTGTCCTGCCAGATATTGGGAGGAATGAACATAATGCTGCTGCCGGCATGAGCCGAAATCTTCTTGCTTACCTGCCAAGTAGCCTGAAGGCGTGGCTCCCAGGCATTCCAGTCCGTCTGGTAGCCGGGCTGAGGGTTGATCACGAACTGCTGCACGCCGTTTACGGTGAGAAAGCTGGAGGTGCGATGGGCGCGTTCGGTGATGGGCGTGTATAGATCCCAGCGAATGCCGTAGTCCAGCGTGAAGCGGCTGCTGACCTTCCAGGTATCTTGCAGATAAAAGCTGAAGTTGTTGCGGTTGATGGCCGCCGGACCCATATGCTGCCCGCCAGAGACCTCCGGAGGCGCGATGGCCACGGTGTAGATAAACGGGCTGCCGGAGAGAAAGCTGGAGAGCGTATCCGGCAAGGGATCACCGGGGCTGATATTGTGCAGGCCGCTCTGGGACGAAATGGACTCATCGGCATAGGCCGCGCCGCCGCCAAAATCGTATTCGCCGTTGGGGCTGATGCCGAAGTAAGTAGTATCGCGATTGAGCCGCGCCTCGAAGCCGGCCTTGAAGGCGTGGTGCGCGGTGGCAAGGGAGAAGTTTTGGCGGCCCTGAAAAAGATTTCCGTAGGATTGCATCACCGACCCGGCCGCGGAGTTGAATGCCTCAAACAAGCCATCGCTGAATTTAATGGCGGGGTCGGAGCGGTTGGGCGTGGGAAAGCCCGGCGTGGAACGAGTGATACTCACCGAGGACTCGAGCAAGAGCCGCGGAGAAACGGTGCGCGTGTAGGTTGCCACCACGTTGCGCTGGTGGTCAATGTACTCGATGCCGAAGGAGGGATCGATAGCCGTCTGGTCGGGATTGGTGGTGGGGCCGGTTAGATTATCCCAAGTGAATCGCGCGAGGAACTGGTCTTTGCTGGAGAACTTGTGATCCAGCCGCAGCGAGAACTGGTTGGCGTCGGTGGCTACCTTCGATGCCGTTGCATAAGTGTTTGCGCCAAACGGACCAGCAGAATCATTTGGCAAGGGATAGCGCGCCAGCACCGCGGCAATGCCTGAATCGACTGGCACATAAAGAGTGTCAGTGCTCGTCGCTTTGGTGACCGGGTCGACATAAGTCACGAGGTCGCAAACGTAACCGCTATGCACGCAACTCGTATTATCGGGCCGCTGATCAGCCGTAGGCACGGCCATCACCTGCGTGGTGCCCAGCACCTGGCGGAAGCCCTGGTACTCAAAGAAATAGAAAGTGCGCTTGCGGCCGTCATAGACTCGCGAAATAAAAACCGGGCCACCGCTGGTGAAGCCGAACTCGTTGCGGCGGAAGGGCGGAATGCGGCCGGGATAGACCGGGGTGGGATGGTCGAAGTAGTTGCGCGCGTCAAAGGCGGAGTTGCGCACAAACTCGAAGAAGGAACCGTGAAAGCCACTGGCGCCAGAACGGGTGCGAATGTTGGTGAAGCCCGCGGCGCCGCGCCCGATCTCGGCCGGCATCCAACCGGAGTTGGAATCAATGCCCTCGACCGCATCCACGTTGAAGTTGGTGAAGGTGGCCCCGCCCATTTCCGGGTCGCTGGTGTCGGCGCCATCCATGGCGAAGGTCGCCTCAACGCCGCGCTGGCCGTTGATGGCGAACTGCGCGGTGAAGTTGGTTGCGCCGTTGACGTCGGTCATGGTTCCGGCGGCCAGCAGCAGCAAGGTGCTGAAGTCGCGTTTGTTAAGGGGCAACTCACTCACCGCCTGGCTCGACAACTGCTCACCGCCGGTGGCGGACTGGTTCTTGAGCAGAGCGACGGTGAGTTCGCCGCGGCTGGAGAGAGTCAGCACAACCGCGTACGCGGCCGGCGCCAGATCGATGGGCAGGGCGTAGTCGAAGGTGCGGCCATCCGTCTTCACGGTGAGCCGGTACTGGCCTTGAGGCAGAGCCGCCAGGCGGAAGCGGCCATCGGAGCCCGTAACGGCCTCGGCTTGCGCGCCGTTGCCGGCCAGCCGGACCTTGGCGGCGGAGATGGGCGCGCCGCCTGCGTTGCGCAGCACTCCCTGCCAAACAGGCTGCGCGGCCTGCTGTGGCCACGCTTCTGTCGCCAGAAGAAATGGTGCAGAAAGCGCCAAAACTAAAAATGCCTTGCGGATGCAGCCCACATTGGGGCTTGCAATTTTGCGTTCGCCGCCCAACAGGATGGAGAAATTACATCGATGAATGTCCGGCATTTTGATCACTTTCAGATTCCGCGGAGCATGAAAGTTATTTTAGGCGATCCAGCCGTTCATCAAGACAGCCAACCGAACTTTGGTGTCAGCTTCTACACTAATTGCAGCTTATGATTGGCCGGGAATCGAGCAACGATACTATTGCCGCCGTCTCCACGCCGCCGGGGCGCGGGGGCATCGGGATTGTGCGGCTGAGCGGACCTGATGCGGCGTCGATTGCCGCGCAACTGGTGCGGCTACAGCAGCCGTTGGAGCACTCGCGCGCGCGGCTGGCTGATGTGCTGGATGAAGACGCGGGCAGCGATGCAGAGCGCATTGACGAAGCGGTGGTCATCTATTTTGGTGCTCCGCACTCTTATACTTCCGAAGATCTTGTTGAGATTGCAGCGCACGGCTCGCCGGTGGTGCTGGAACTGCTGCTGAACCGCGCACTGAAGCTGGGCGCGCGGCTGGCTGAGCCGGGCGAGTTTACCGAGCGCGCATTTCTGGCCGGCAAACTGGACCTGACGCAGGCTGAGGCAGTCCGCGACTTGATCGAGGCGCAGACGCTGACCCAGGCCAGGCTCGCCGCAAGCCAGATGGGCGGCGCGCTCAGCCGTCGCGTGGGGCCGGTGAAGCAGTCGCTGGTGGAACTCATTGCGCTTCTCGAAGCCGGCATCGATTTTGCCGAGGACGATGTGGAGCTGACGACGCAAGCCGAGATCGCCAGCCGCATCGATGCACTGACGCCGCCGCTGGCCGCGCTGGAAGCGACCTTTGCACGCGGGCGCATCATTCATGACGGGCTGACGCTGGCGATTGTAGGACGGCCCAACGTGGGCAAGAGTTCGCTCTTCAATTGTCTTGTCGAACGCGATCGGGCTATCGTGACCGCAACCCCCGGCACCACGCGCGACACCGTCACCGAGCGGATTTCGCTGGAGGGAATTCCGCTGGAGCTGGTGGATACGGCCGGGTTGCGCGAGGGTTTGCGCGAAGGCCTGGAGGAAGCCGAGCAACTGGGCATCCGCCGAAGCCGCGAGGCATTGGCCGACGCCGCGCTGGTGGTGGTGGTGCTGGATGCGACCGAGCCTCTGAACGACGAGGAGCGACGGTTGCTTGCTGCTGTTGAGGGCCGTCCCGCGCTGGTGGCAGTGAACAAATGCGATCTGATTCGGAATTTATCTGAAACCAACAGGCCGCTGCCTGATTGCGGCGATCTGCCCGCGGTGGCCACCTCCGCGCTCACCGGCGAAGGGATTTCTGAGCTGCGCGGGCGCATTCTCGAGCTGGCCACTGGCGGAGCCGCCGCCGAGCCGGGAATGTTGACCAGCCTGCGCCACCAGCAGGCCATCGCCGCGGCACTGGCGGCACTGGCCGACGCCGCGCAGGCCAACGCCAACGCGATTCCCCACGAGATGATTCTACTGGACCTCTACCGTGCTCTCTGGGCGCTCGATTCACTCACCGGCCAAACCACTCCCGACGATATTCTGAATCTGATTTTTTCGACGTTCTGCATCGGGAAATAGACCGGCCTACTTTTAAGGAACCTCTGATCAAGTCATTGTTGCGGTCCAACATTCCCTCAGGGGCTAAAGCCCACATTCATTTTGTTGCCTTTGCGGCACGGCTAAAGCCATGCCTTTTCAAAACATCGACCTAATCAGACGTTCCTTAGGACAGCAGATATTGCAGCAATGCCATGCGAATATACAAGCCGTTCTTGGCCTGACGGAAATAAGCGGCCCGGGCATTTGCGTCCACATCGGGGGCTATCTCGTTAACGCGCGGCAAGGCGTGCATGATGATGGCCTGCGGCTTCATCCGGTTTGCCGTCTCCGCATTGATTACATACACATCCTTGACCGCATCATAGTCCGCCTGCAAGGCGAACCGCTCTCTTTGCACGCGGGTGATATAGGCAACATCCGCCTGCTCAATGACGCCTTCGAGACTTTCGCTCTCGTTGAACGTAATCCCTTTCTTCGTCAGATACTCGCGGTACTGCGGCGGCAGGCGCAGCGACAACGGCGAGATCAGATCGATCGTCACACCGGTGTACAGGCAAAGCAACGGCAGCAGAGAATGAATCGTTCTCCCGTACAGCAGGTCGCCAACCAGCACGACACGCAATCCGCTCAACCAGCCAAGCTCTTTCTTGATGGTGTACATATCCGCCAGCGCCTGGGTCGGATGCTCACCAGCGCCATCCCCCGCATTGATGATGGGCACCGGAGAGTTTTTCGCCGCGGCCTCGGCCGTCCCCTCCTCGTAGTGGCGAATCGCGATGACGTCGGCATACCCGCTGACCACGCGAATGGTGTCGCTGATGCTCTCGCCCTTGGTCGCCGAGGAATTGTCGCGAGCGTCTTCGGCGGACAGTACGCCGCCGCCCAGCTTCTGCATCGCCGCCTCGAAGGAAAACCGCGTTCGTGTGCTCGGCTCAAAAAACAGCGTGGCGAGAATCCGGCCGCGCAACGGGCCCGTCAATGCGCGAAAAACGTCGTCGCGCTCCATTCGATTCGCCGATTCGAAGAGCCCCAGTAGGAACTCCGAATCGTCAAACTGCCGCGTGCTGATTACGTGCTTGAGCTTTTCCATCAGGGCAACCTTCCCTCAGTTTGCCGGGTAAACTTTTCCTCCCAGCACGGTGTACGTCACGCGGCCAGGCAACGTATATCCCTCAAACGGAGACCAGCCGCACTTCGTTTTCAACTCTTCGCGCCGAATTACGGTTGGCGCGTCAGGATTGAGAATTGTGAGCGAACCGAAATATCCCGGCTCGATTACGCCAAATCCTTTACCGAAACCATGAGGAAGAAACTCCTTCACAAAGGAACCCGGATTGTAGCTGCATACGCGCGCAATATCCCTGGCAGAAAACCCGTGCTCCGCCATCAACCACGTTGCAAACGCTCCATAAGTGTCTAGGTGGGGCACGCCACTCTTACCACCCATCTTATCCTCAGGAGTATGGGGGGCGTGGTCGGTGGCGAGATAGTCCACCAATCCCTCACGCAGCGCCGCGATCAACGCCAGCCTGTCTTCCCTGCCACGCAGAGGAGGATTCATTTGCAACCACAGACGATTCTCGTTCGTCAGCATGGTGTCGTCGAAGAACAGGTGGTGCGGAGCAGCCTCGGCCGTAACGCGAACTCCCCGCGCTTTGGCCGCAGCGATCTTCTCCAGGCCGCCCTTGGTTGAATAATGACAGAGCTTGCCGATCAGGCCATATCGCTCAATCAGGTAGATCGCAAACTCCGTCGCCGCGATTTCAGCCCTGGCTGGGCGCCGCTGCTCATGAGTCGCCGCACCCTTGCTCACTTCGAGAATCGCAGGGTCTTCGCAGTGGAAGCTGACATTCTTGCTGCGATACTTCGCGATCACCTTTTCAAGCTGCTCCCGCGAAGAGAAAAATAAATCTCCCACCGACGGCCCCATGAACGCTTTATAAGGCACATTCCGCGTCAGCGGGCTGGTGTGCGGCCCAATTCCGGCATATAGCGTCACATGCACAGCGGACTTCGCCGTCAATTTTTCCTTTTCCGCATACTTTGCATCGTCCACCGGCGCGACGGGATTGTTCGGCATGTCCGCAACATGCGTTACTCCGCCATGGATGGCCGCGGCAGAGACGGTTGCAAAGTCCTCTATGTAGACTTGCGATTGGCTTGCATCTTCGCGCGCGTGAACATGCAGATCGCCAAAGCCGGGGAGAATAATCTGACCACGAAGATCAAGATCGCTATTCCCCGTTGCTGGCCCCACCTTCTCAATCAACCCAGTCTCGGTATTGATTTCTATCGCGCCCTCAAACTCACGATCATGATTTGCGATCCTTCCCTCAACGCGCAGCATGTGCGGCCTTTCTCGCAACGTTGATCTCATCGCGAAGATCACGCGCCGCCGCCGCGGGATCCTCACTGAAAAGAATCCCCCTTGAGCTGCTGATCAAAAGCCCCTTGCCCTGAGCGTCCAGGCCGGCGGAAACAACCGCTGCCACATCGCCGCCTTGCGCGCCCACTCCTGGCACAAGAAACGGAATCGTCGGGGCAATCGCCCGTATTCTTCTCATCTCCTCCGGATAGGTTGCCCCGACAACCAGCATGCAGTTGCCCGCGACATTCCATTCGGTGCTCACGCGCATCGCAACCGTCTCCCACAACGGCCTGCCGCCAGAGTCGAGGTCCTGGAATTCGCCTGCGCCGGGATTTGATGTCCGGCACAAGATGATGCACACCTTGTCTCGCCTCTCCAGAAACGGAGCCAGCGCCTCTTTGCCAAGATACGGGTGCAGCGTAACCGCATCAAAACCCATCGCATCGAAGATGGAAACCGCATACCCGCGATTTGAATTTCCAATATCGCCGCGTTTTGCATCGCAGATTGCAGGAATATCAGGATGCTCACTGCGCAAATACTCCATCGTCAGCTCGAGTTCCGCAATTCCCTGCGATCCTTGAAACTCGTAGAACGCCATGTTGGGCTTGTACGCAGCAACATATGCGTGAGTCTGCTCGATGATCCATCGATTAAAGGCAAACAGCGGCCATGCATCGCCGGAGAAGCGTGCGGGAATGCGACTGAGTTCAGGATCCAGCCCAACGCAGAGCAGCGATTCAACCGCCTCCATTCTCCGTTCGAATTTTTGCATCGCAGCGTTCACAAGTCCTCTATTCGAAGCCGTGCCGTTTAGCCCACGTACGTGGTTCCTGGAGCCAGTCGCGCACCGCCGCCGCGCCAGCCTCATCAATCATCTTGCTTTGCAGCGCGCTCTGCAGCACCGCCTGAAATGTCGTTGCCGCATGAAGCTGTATGCCTGCATTCTTGAACAACTCTACGGCCTCCCGGAAGCCGTAGCTGATGATGGCCACGCAGTCGCTGACCACAGCACCCTCGGCGCGCAGAGCCTCAATCGCCGCGATGCTGCTGCCCCCGGTCGTCACCAGGTCCTCAACCAAGACAACGCGCCGGCCCATCACGTCGCCGCCCTCGACGCGCTTCCTGGTGCCATGCTCCTTCAGCTCTTTGCGAATGAAGACCGACGGCAAGCGCATCGAAAATCCAAGCGCCGCGCTATGCGGAATCCCGGCAGCCTCAACGCCGGCAACGACATCGACTGGAATCTTTTGTTCGGCAATCAGAGCTTCAAAGCCGTGAATCACCTTCGCCCACTCTTCGGGCCAAAATGGAAACCGTCGATTGTCGCAGTAAACCGGAGACTTGATTCCGGACTTGAAGGTGATTGGCGCAGCAGGCAGAAAGCCCACTCCTTCAATCGCAATCAAAGCGTCCGCAATCTCGCGGCTTCGGGATTCATAGCTCATGCGCCAGCTCCTTGATTATGTTTCGGATTATGTTTCGGCTGGTTGTTTTGGGAAGCAGGAGTTGTGCCGGCGAAGATGCCGAACGGGCCGCGCTCTAGATTGTCCAGGCAGGACTCTGCCGGATCGAAAAAGGGCTCCGTGGGCATTCGCCAGACTCCCTATACGTTGAGTATATCGCATGGATTTCTGTGCCCGTCGGAGTCGTTGATGGCCTCGATCGCGGCAAAATACCGGCAAAGTTGCGCCTTTTGCGGCGATTTTGTCACAGACTTGACTTTTTACGTCGGGGAAGTAGTCTGGTGGTGTCAGCGCGCCTTTTTTGATCTGCAAATCTGCTTTACTTTGAATTTTGCGCGATTTTCCTCATCTGGATAGGAGATGATGGAAGAGAGCAATTTTATCGGCCGGCTATGGATTCCGTGGCCTGGTCGACTTGCCTCCGCTCAACCCTTTACGCTAGCCGGAATCTGTATGTACTGAAATCCGGCTACTTCAGCTTATTTTTCCACGGGAGACGCTCGTGACAATCAAGAATGTACTCCGGCGCCAGCCATGCAGTGAGGCATCATGTGCGGAATAGTCGGTGTCTTTGGGCATAGTGCGGTCAGTTCGGTTATCTACGAAGGCCTGTCCATGCTTCAGCATCGCGGCCAGGATGCCGCGGGCATTGCGACGTACTTTGAAGGCCGGTTTTACCTCGAAAAGGGGATTGGCCTGCTCACGGATGTCTTCAAAGCAGACAATATGGCGCGGCTGCTGGGCGATATGGGCGTCGGCCATGTGCGCTACCCGACTGCCGGATGCTCGTCGGTGGCCGAGGCACAGCCGTTTTACGTCAACTCGCCGTATGGAATTATCTTCGCGCACAATGGCAATCTGACAAACGTTTCGGAGATCGTCAGCAGCTTGTTCCAGATGGACAAGCGGCACCTGAACACCAACTCCGACTCCGAGGTGATGTTGAACGTCTTTGCGCATGCCATGGCGCAGCGCGGTTCGATCAAGCCCACGGAACTCGACGTCTTCTCCGCGGTCGAAGAGGTCCACCAGCGATGCCATGGCGGCTACGCGGTCATTGCCATGGTCGCGGGCGTGGGCATACTTGCCTTCCGCGATCTACATGGCATTCGGCCGCTGATCTTCGGCACTCGCGGCCAGGGCAAAGAGACGGAATACATGTTTGCTTCGGAGAGCGTGGCGCTGCAAGGGGGCGGATTTGCTCTGAACCGCGACCTCGCGCCAGGCGAGGTGATTTTCATCGACATGAAGGGCGCCTTCCATTCTTACGTGAGCCCATTGGCGCATGAAAAGACTCCATGCATCTTCGAATTCGTCTATTTGGCGCGGCCGGACTCGGTGTTGGATGGCGCGTCGGTGTATCAGTGCCGCATCAATATGGGGACGAAGCTGGCGGAAAAGATCCAGCGGGAGTGGCCACATCTGCCGATCGATGTCGTGATTCCGATCCCCTCGACGAGCCGGGTGGCGGCGCAGGAGATTGCAGCACAGCTGAAGCTTCCCTATCGCGATGCGCTGGTGAGGAACCGCTATGTAGGCAGGACGTTCATCATGCCCGGGCAGGCGCAGCGCAGGCTGTCGGTTCGCCGCAAGCTGAACCCGATTCCAAAGTTCTTTCATGGGAAAAATGTGCTGCTGGTGGATGATTCAATCGTGCGTGGCACCACGATTCAAGAGATTATCGCCATGGTGCGCGAGCAGGGCGCGAAGAAGGTTTATGTTTGCTCGGCCGCGCCTCCGGTGCGTTTCCCGAATGTGTATGGGATCGATATGCCGGCGCGATCAGAGCTGATTGCCAGCGGACGAAGCGTGCAGGAGCTGGCAAATGATATTGGAGCCGACGAGCTGATCTTCCAGGATCTGGAAGATTTGAAACAGGCAATTATCGAGGCTGCGCCCGGGCTCACGCAATTCGACACAGCGATCTTCGATGGAAAGTATGTCACCGGAGACATCACGGAAGAGTATCTCAACACCCTGGAACAAAAACGGAACGACGCTGCCAAACACACAGAAGATGTCGCGAGCTACATCACAAGAAATCTCTCCGCGCACCTCTAATGGTGCGACGGTGCGAATGCTGCCGGGGCTTTTGGCTCTGACGGAGTTCGAGGCTGCGCGGGTGGCCGCGCGGCTGCGCGCCATCGATGCCGCCGTGGACGCGGTCGAAGCGTCTTACCTGTACTTACTGCTTCTGAATAAAGAGTCTGAGAGCGGAATCGATCACCAGAGGCTGGCCGAGTTGCTTGGCGCCAGCGCGGAGTGCGCTACGAGCCAGTGCGTGTGGATTGCGCCGCGCGTGGGTACGCAGTCGCCGTGGTCGAGCAAGGCGACCGACATTCTGCACAATACGGGCTTTGCTGCGATTGAGCGGATTGAGCGCGCACGTGTGGTGCGCATCGATTCTTCCGGCGCAATCGATCTCCGGGCGCTCGCTGTGGCGTTGCACGACCGCATGACCGAGAGCGTTTTTTTCGAGAGCGCCGATGAGTTGCAGAAGCTGTTTGCTCCGCGGGAGCAGAAGACGCTAGGACATATCGACGTGCTGGGGCAGGGCGCGGCGGCGATTGCCACGGCGGATCGCGAGCTGGGACTGTCGCTTGCCTCCGATGAGATTGATTACCTGGTCGCGGAGTTTACGCGGCTCAAACGCAATCCTACCGACGTCGAGTTGTATATGTTCGCGCAGGCAAACAGCGAACATTGCCGCCACAAGATATTCAATGCAAACTGGACGATCGATGGTGTGAAGCAGCCGCGCTCGCTCTTCCAGATGATTCGCAATACCAATGAGGTGTCGGGCGAGGATGTGCTCTCGGCTTATCGCGACAATGCGGCGGTGATTCGCGGCGGGCACGGCGGAAGGTTTTTCCCTGAGCCTGCGGGCGCGGTCTACGCATATCACGAAGAAGATATTCATATTTTGCTGAAGGTAGAGACGCACAATCATCCCACGGCGATCTCGCCATGGCCGGGGGCAGCGACTGGATCGGGTGGTGAGATTCGCGATGAAGGAGCGACCGGGCGCGGAGCGAAGCCGAAGGCCGGGCTGTGCGGTTTCACGGTGTCGAATCTGAATCTGCCGCTGGCGCCGCAACCGTGGGAGCGAGTGTATGGACGGCCTGCGCATATTGCTTCGCCGCTGAACATCATGATCGAAGGGCCGCTGGGCGCGGCTGCGTACAACAATGAGTTCGGCAGACCGGCGCTGTGCGGATACTTCCGCACCTATGAGCAGTCGAGGGTGAACTCTGAAGGCGCGGTCTTCGGGTATCACAAGCCGATCATGCTGGCGGGCGGGCTGGGGAATATTCGCGCGGAGCACGTCGAGAAGGGCGCAATGAAGGCCGGCTATGCGCTGGTTGCGCTGGGCGGGCCGGCGATGCTGATCGGGCTTGGCGGCGGCGCGGCTTCCAGCAGCGCAGGCAGCGGAAATACGGATCTGGACTTTGCTTCGGTGCAGCGCGATAACGCGGAGATGGAACGCCGCGCGCAGGAGGTCATCGACCGCTGCTGGCAGCGCGGCAAAGAGAATCCGATTGCGTTTATTCACGATGTGGGCGCGGGCGGATTGTCGAATGCATTTCCGGAGTTGATCAAGGACGGCGGTTGCGGCGGGAGTTTCGATTTGAATGCGATTCCACGCGGCGAGGCCGGATTGAGTCCGCTGGAAGCGTGGTGCAATGAGGCGCAGGAGCGCTATGTGCTGGCGATTGCGCCGGAGAATCTGCAAATGTTCGCGGACCTCTGCGAACGTGAGCGGTGTCCGTTTGCCGTGGTCGGCACGGCAGAGCAGGGTTCCCATCTCACGCTCAAAGAGCATACGGCATCCGGAGAGGCGGGAAAAGCAATCGATCTGCCGTTGCAAGTTCTCTTTGGAAAACCGCCGAAGATGGAACGCGGGCTTGCACGCACGAAGATTTCCGCCGCGCCGCTCGATTTTGCGGGTGTAACTATTGCGGATGCGGTGGAGCGGTTGTTGCGACTGCCGGCGATTGCGTCGAAATCGTTCTTAATTACAATTGGCGACCGCAGCGTTACGGGAATGGTCGCGCAGGATCAGATGGTGGGGCCGTGGCAGGTTCCGGTGGCCGACTGCGCGGTCACGCTGGGCGCGTACGAGTCTTTGTGGGGCGAGGCGATGGCCATTGGCGAGAGAACGCCGTTGGCAGTGATCGACGCGGCGGCTTCGGCGCGCATGGCCGTGTGTGAGGTGATCACCAATCTGGCCGGCGTGGCGATCGGGTACGAGCAGATCGGTAAGCTCGGCGACATCAAGCTCTCGGCAAACTGGATGGCGGCGGCGGGCGATGGGCAGGAGGATCAAAAGCTTTTCGACGCAGTTCATGCGGTGGGAATGGAGTTTTGCCCGGCGCTGGGAATGACGATTCCGGTGGGCAAAGACTCGATGTCCATGAAGACCAAGTGGGTCGGTGAAGGCGGCGAGACGAAAACTGTAATATCGCCGCTATCGCTCGTTGTGTCGGGGTTTGCGCCGGTCAGCGATGTGCGCCGGACGCTGACGCCGCAGTTGTGCGAAGGCGACACGACGCTGATCCTGATTGATCTTGGCCAGGGGAATAATCGGCTGGGCGGATCATGTTTGGCGCAGGTGTACGGGCAGGTTGGAGATGAGGCTCCGGACGCGCCCGCGGCTGAGGTGATGAAGGCGTTTTTCGATGCGATGCAGCAGTTCAACCGCGAAGGCAAGCTGCTGGCGTATCACGATCGCAGCGATGGCGGATTGTTCATCACGCTGGTGGAGATGGCCTTTGCCGGGCGGATGGGGCTGGAAATTGATTTGCCGGTTGCGGGACTGGCAGAGCTATTCAGCGAAGAACTGGGCGCGGTGGTGCAGGTTGCTGCGAAGGATGTCGCCGAGGTGCTTGCGCGGCTGAGCGTCGCTGGCCTTGCGACTCAAGTGATTGGACGCGGCGTGCCGGGCAACGAGATTGCGATTCACGGCGGCTGCCAGATTGCGTATCACAACACGCGCACCGCATTGCACGCGATGTGGGCGGAGACGAGCTTTCATATTCAATCGCTGCGCGACAATCCGGAGAGCGCGCGGCAGGAGTCCTCGTTGCTGCAAGATGCCGAGCGGCCCGGACTTTCTGTTAGCGTGCCTTTCGATCGGGCCGAGCGGGTGAATGCGCCGTTTGTGCATACAGCGCGGCCGCGAGTTGCCATTCTGCGCGAGCAAGGCGTGAATGGGCAGGTGGAGATGGCCGCGGCGTTTGATCGCGCGGGCTTTGCTGCCGTCGATGTGCATATGAGCGATCTGCTGGCTGGGCGCGTGGACCTTGCGGAGTTCAAAGGGCTGGCTGCGTGCGGCGGATTTTCCTATGGCGACGTGCTGGGCGCGGGCAGTGGTTGGGCCAAGACAGTCCTCTTCAATGACCGGCTGAAGAAGATGTTCACCGAGTTCTTTGCGCGCGCGGACAGTTTTGCGCTGGGCGTCTGCAATGGCTGCCAGATGATGGCGCAACTGCGCGAGATTATTCCGGGAGCCGCGGGCTGGCCAGATTTCGGACGGAATGTGTCGGCACGGTTTGAGGCGCGGCTGTGTATGGTGGAGATTCAGGAGTCTCCGTCGCTGTTCTTCGCGGGCATGGCCGGCGCGCGCGTTCCGATTGTGACTGCGCATGGCGAGGGACATGTGAGTGGCATCGCGGCGGACTCGCGGGTCGCGCTGCGCTACATTGATACGTATGGCAAGGTGACCGAGCACTACCCGTTGAACCCTAGCGGCTCGGTGCAGGGTGTTGCAGGATTGAGCAGCGTGGATGGTCGCGCGCTGATTGTGATGCCGCATCCGGAGCGCGTTTTTCTGGGCGTGCAGCACACCTGGGTGCGGGACAAGATGCGCGAACCGAAAGACAGCCCGTGGCAACGAATGTTTGACAACGCGCGCAAGTGGGTTGGGTAGGAGAGAGCGTGAGTTCAAAGGTGGATTACAAATCCGCGGGAGTGGACATCGAGGCCGGCAACGAGGCGGTGCGGCGCATCAAGTCGTACGTAGCCGAAACCCACAAGCAGCATCCATCGGCGGTGCTTACCGGGCTGGGCTCGTTTGGTGCGCTCTTTGCCCTGGGTGATGCGCTGAAGGGCTTGAAGGACCCGGTGATGGTGCAGAGTACGGACGGCGTCGGCACCAAGAGCAAGGTGACGGTGATGGCCGGCCGTTATGAAGAGCTGGGCCATGACCTGGTTTCTGCTGTCGCGGGTGACATCGTGGTAATGGGCGCGACGCCGCTTACGTTTCTGGACTACCTGGGATTTCACAAGACCGAGCCGGAGATTGTCGAGGCACTGGTGCGCGGAATGAGCGCGGCGTGCATTGAAGCCGGCATTGCGCTGGTGGGCGGAGAGACAGCGGAGATGCCCGCTGTGTATGCAGAGGGCGACCTGGATGTAGTTGGCTTTGTGACGGGCGTGGTGGATCGCGAGCGTTTGCTGACGGGAGCGAACATTGTGACGGGCGATGTGCTGTACGCGATCAATTCAAGCGGTTTGCATACGAATGGTTTTTCGCTGGCGCGAAAGTTGATCTTCGAGATCGGCGGCTATGCGATTGATGCGCGGCCCGGGGAGCTTGGCGGGAAATCGATCGCGGATGCGCTGCTTGCGCCCCATACAAATTATGTTGCGCCGGTGAGGAACATTCTTGGCGCCGGAATTCCGGTGAAGGGCATGGCGCATATTACCGGCGGCGGGCTGGTGGAAAACGTCCCGCGCATTTTGCCGGACGGGTTGGGCGTTGTGATTGATTGCGCGACCTGGACGCCCCAGCCTATCTTTGCGCTAATGCAGCGGCTGGGAAATATCGACGATCTTGAGATGCATCGCACCTTCAACATGGGTGTGGGATTGGTGCTGATTGCGCCGCCGGGATTGCAGAGCAATTTGGCGGCTGCGATTACGGGATTTCCCGCGCTGCGTGTCTGGGAACTGGGGCGCGTGGAGGCGAGTGCATCCGGAGTGCGTTTTATCGAGGTGAATTGAGATGAATCGACAAGTGCTGCTCGATGCAATTCCAAACTGCCTGACGGCGACCGATCTGCCGCTGAAGGCGAAGTATGCGGGCAAGGTGCGCGACACCTATGAGACGGGCGATGGCCGCCTGCTGCTGGTGACGACAGACCGGCAGAGCGGCTTCGATCGCTTGCTGGGCGCGATTCCATTCAAGGGGCAGGTACTGAATCGCACGTCTCTGTATTGGTTTGAGCAGACTCGCGGCATTGTTGGCAATCATGCGATTTCCAGCCCCCATGCGAATGCGCTGATTGCGCGCAAATGCACTGTGCTGCCTATCGAATTTGTGGTGCGCGGCTATATGACGGGATCGACTGATACATCGATCTGGACGCAGTACCAGAACGGCGTGCGGAACTATTGCGGCCATGCGCTGCCCGAGGGCATGAAGAAGAACGAGCGTCTTGCGAAGAACATCGTCACGCCCACGACCAAGGAGACGACCCACGACCGGCCGGTTACGCCAAAGGAGATTGTCTCTGAGGGGTGGTTGACTGCGGAGCAGTGGGAGTTTACTTCTGCAAAGGCGCTCGAGCTATTTGCATTCGGCCAGAAAATTGCCTCCGAGCGCGGGCTGATTTTGGTGGATACGAAGTATGAGTTTGGCGTGGCGAGCGACGGCGAGATTCTGTTGATCGATGAGATCCATACGCCGGATTCGAGCCGCTACTGGCTGGCCGACAGCTATGCGCAACTGCTTGCTGCGGGGCAGGAACCCAACATGATCGACAAGGAGTTCTTCCGGCTGTGGTTTCGCGAGCGCTGCGATCCGTACAAAGACGCCGTGCTGCCGGAGCCGCCGGACGATCTGATTGCAGAACTTGCGGCGCGATACATTCAATTGTTCGAGAAGATAACGGGAACGGCATTTGAGCCGGACCTGCGGCCGCTGGAAGCAACCGTGTTGGCGAGTCTGGCGAAATGAGCGAGACGATTCTTATCGTTGGTTCGGGAGCGCGCGAACATGCGATTGCAGCAACGCTGGCGCGTTCGTCTAGTCAGCCGAAGCTGGCGTGCTTTAGCGGCGCTCGCAATCCTGGCATCGCGACACTGTGTTCCGAATATGGCATTGGGAATATTGCAAACCCGGCGGAGGTGGCCGCGTTTGCTGGCGAGCGACATGCAACGATGGCCGTGATAGGCCCGGAGGCTCCACTGGCGGCGGGAGTTGCAGATGCGCTGTGGGCGGCGAAGGTTCCTGTTATTGGCCCGACGCAGAGCCTGGCGCGCATCGAATCGAGCAAAGGCTTTGCGCGTGAGTTGCTGGCGAAGCACAAGATTTCGGGCAATCCATTCTTTCAGCGTTTTGCGTCGCTCGATGGGCTCGATGAAGTGTTCGCGCGCTATCCGAACCGGCATGTCATCAAAGATGATGGACTGGCTGGCGGAAAGGGCGTAAAGGTCTGCGGCGATCATCTGCTATCGCTTGAAGACAGCCTTGCGTTCTGCCGGGAGCTTGTTGCTCACGGGCATTCGTTTGTCGTCGAAGAGAAGGTCGAGGGCGAGGAGTTTTCGCTGATGAGCTTCTGCGATGGTAAGACTTTGCAGCACATGCCCGCGGTGCAGGACCACAAACGCGCATATGAAGGCGACAAAGGACCGAACACGGGCGGCATGGGAACGTACACGGCATCGGATCACAAGCTGCCATTTCTTGAGAATGCGGACATTGCGGCAGCGCAACAGATCAATGAGCAAGTCGCATCGGCGCTGGCTATGGAGTGCGGCGCGCCGTACAAGGGAATTCTCTATGGCGGATTCATGGCCACGTGCGATGGCGTCAAGCTGATCGAATACAACGCCCGCTTCGGGGACCCTGAATCGCTCAATCTGTTGCCGCTGCTGGAGACGGATTTCGTGGAAATTTGCCGCGCCATCGTGGACACGACGCTGGCTGATTGTGTTGTGAGCTTCTCGCCGAAAGCCAGTGTCTGCAAATATGTCGTGCCGGAGGGCTATCCGGACAATCCGCGCAAGGGCGATGCAGTGCTGCTGCCGGCGGAGTTGCCCCAGGGAGTCACAATGTATCTGAGCGCCGTCGATGTGAAGGATGGTCAGTTGATTGCGACGGGTTCACGCACGCTTGCGGTTGTTGGAATGGCCGCAACGATTACCGATGCAGAGGCGTTGTGCGAGCGAGTTGTATGCCAGATTCCGGGGCCGTTCTTTCATCGCGCGGATATTGGGACAAGGCCGTCCATAGCCCGGCGCGTGGAGCACATGAAGGCGGTGCGGCCGGCATGAGTTTGAAGGTCGGTGTTCTTGGTTCAACTCGCGGATCGGCGCTGCAAGGGACTCTCGATGCCATCGCGGCGGGCGCGCTGGATGTCGAGATCGTGCTGGTGGCGTCGGACAAGCAGACTGCTCCAATCCTTGAGCGGGCAGCGAAGCATGGAGTTCGCGCGCTGTTTCTCGATCCGGCAGGATTGAAGCGAGAGGACTATGACCGGCAAGTGAGTGAGGCGTTGCGCGAGGCTGGAGCGGAGTTGGTGCTGCTGATTGGCTATATGCGTATCGTGTCCGATAAGTTTGTAGAAGTGTGGCGGGGAAGGCTGTTGAATGTTCATCCGTCACTGCTGCCGGCGTTTGGCGGGCTGATGAATCTGAAGGTGCATGAGGCGGTGCTGGTCGCGGGCGTAAGCGAAACTGGGTGTACGATTCACCAGGTGACCGAAGAAGTCGATGGCGGCCCGATTGTTTTGCAGAAGCGTTGCCCCGTGCTGCTGGGAGACACTGCGGAGATTTTGCAGAGCCGTGTACAGGCGCTGGAGCAGGCCGCATTTATTGAGGTGTTGCACGGGTGGAGGAGATGATGGCGGAAGCGACGAAAAGAACCGACGTTGGAATCATTATGGGGTCGAAGTCCGATTGGCCGGCGATGGAAGCGGCGGCCAAAGTTCTCGACGAGCTTGGCATCGCGTATGAAGCGGAGGTTATTTCCGCACACCGCACTCCAGACAGAGCGCTGCAGTACGCCGAGAGTGCAAAGGCGCGCGGGTTGCGCGTGATTATCGCGGGAGCGGGCGGCGCGGCGCATCTGGCGGGATTTGTTGCGGCCAAGACGAGCCTGCCGGTGCTGGGCGTTCCGATGAAGAGCAGCGCGCTGAATGGCCTTGACTCACTGCTGTCGATCGTTCAGATGCCCGCGGGAATACCGGTGGCAACGTTTGCCATTGGGGAGGCAGGCGCGAAGAATGCGGGCCTTTTTGCCGCATCGATTCTGGCGCTGGAGGACAAGGCGGTGGCGCAACAATTGGATAAGTTTCGCAGCATGCAGACAGAGAAGGTATTGAAAGAATCCGACCCGCGTGCATAACGACAGCATCGGGGTAGCACATCAGGGTTAGTGCGTTCTCCAACCCTTTGCTTCAAAAAATCGCAATCCATGTCGCTTCACTCTACCGTCAGCACCAGCTTGCCGAAGTGCGATGCTTGTTCCATGCGGGCCATGACTTCACGCGCCTGTGACCAGGGGAAGAGCTCGGCGACGGGGCGCAGACCGGTCAGTGTGATGGCCTGGTTCATCTCCTCGAAATCTTTGCGCGAGCCCACGTAAATGCCCTGGATGCGAGCCTGTTTGTGGAGGATGAGGGCGAGCGGCAAAGGCTCGGCAACACCAGCGAGCACACCGATCTGGGCGATGACGCCGCCCATGCGGATGGCTCCGAGCGAGCGGGGCAGCGTGCCCATGCCGCCGACTTCGACTACAAGGTCCACACCCTCGCCGCCAGTCTGCTCCAGCGCCCAGCGATCCCATGCAGGAGTTTCGCGGTAGTTGAGACCGGCTTCCAGGCCCAGCGAGCGGGCGCGCTCCAGCTTGGTAGCTGAGCCCGAGATTCCCAGCACGCGCACGCCCATCATGCGCGCCAGTTGCAGGGCAAAGATGGAGACGCCGCCGGTTCCCAGAATCAAAACCGTTGCCCCCGGCTTCAGGCTACCCGCGGCCAGCGCGTTCCAAGCGGTGACGGCGGCGCAGGGCAGCGTGGCGGCCTCGGCGTAGCTGAGATGCTCGGGCAACCTCACCAAGCCGGTATCCCTGAGAACAACGTACTCGGCCAACATGCCGTCGATGTCGCCGCCCAGTGCGCCTTTGGACTTGGCCGGGGTGAGCGGGCCGTCCAGCCAGTTCTGCATGAAGATTCCGGCCACTCGATCACCTGTTTTCCAGCGGGTCACGCCGTCACCGACAGCGGCAACTTCGCCCGCGCCGTCTGAGCAAGGGATGCGCGGCAGCTTCAATTTGGGGTTGTAGAGGCCCTTCACCATCAGCAAATCGCGATAATTGAGGGAAATTGCATGGACGCGGACCAGCACTTCGCCGGGGCCCGGCTGAGGCGCGGGGTGCTCCGCAAACTCCAAGGAATCAATGCCAAACGACGAAAACTGAGCGACGAGCATGGGCAATCCTCCAGCGCATTCGGGGTGAGCCGCGTCATGAAGCGGGACGCGACGCGGTCAAAGCCCCGTAGAATAGAAGATATGGCTCGTGGGTGGGAAAGTAAATCCGTGGAGGAACAGATGGCAAGTGCCTTGCAGCAACCGATGGTCGAACTCGACAACGGTTTCGTAAACGAGGAAGTCCGGCGCCAGACCGAACATGCGCGCACGGAACGAGAGCGCCAGAAACAAGTACTCAATTTGCAACGAAAACGCGTTCTATCGCAAACGAAGTCTCAGCCAGGGCGTCATGTCGCCCTGGAGGCAGCCTTGGCCCAGATTGATGGGCAAATCGCGCAACTAAACTAAGATGCCCCCGAAACCCTGCGGGCTTTTCCCCGTCCGCGGCTACGCTGTGCGATGAAAGAGCAGAGAGTTGGCCTGATTCACCGTGGTCAGCCCTATGCGCGCGATGTTCACATGCTCAGGCCGGGTCGCGGCCCAGACGATAGCATCGGCAACATCCTTCGGGGTTAGCGGCGTGATGTTCTTGTAGACCTTAGCCGCCTGCTCCTGGTTGCCGTGGAAGCGCACCAGGCTAAATTCGGTCTCGACCATGCCGGGATCCACGCTGGTGACGCGAATCGGCGTGCCCAGCACGTCCATGCGCAGGCCGTCGTTGATGGAGTGCTCGGCCGCCTTGCTGGCGCAGTAGACCGCGCCGTTGGGGTAAGTCATCTCGCCGGCCACCGAGCCCAGATTGATCACGTGGCCGCGGCCCCGCTCCACCATGCCCGGAACCACGGAGCGCGTCACATAGAGCAGGCCCTTCACGTTAGTGTCGATCATCTCGTCCCAGTCATCGATGTTGCCCTGGTAAAGCTTTTCCAGTCCGCGGCTGAGGCCGGCGTTATTGACCAGCACGTCGATGGCGGCCCACTCGGCGGGCAACTTCTCGATGGCATGCTTAACGGCGTTGCGGTTGCGCACATCGAGACTGAAGGTGTGCACGGCTTCGGCGCCTCTCTGGAGAGCGGCTTCGGCCACGGTGGCCAGCTTGTCCATGCGGCGCGCGGCCAACAGCAGACGCGCTCCCTCGGCGGCAAAGGCGAGAGCAGTGGCTGCGCCAATGCCCGATGAAGCTCCGGTCACGAAAACGATCTTTCCTTTGAGTGTCATGGCTCTATCCTAATCAACCTTTGCCGGATTTTGCACGCCGCTGCGCCATGCGGTATTGGCCCACCGCCAAATCGCAAAATTCACATCCTGATGCGCGGAGACAAGGCACCCGGAAAAACCAGTAAAATTCCGGAATTTTCAGGCGTTTTCCGGAGGCGGTTTCTCACCATGTGGCACGACGGAGGCGAATTCATGTGGAAAAGGCCGATTTGTATACCCTGCTGATTTATATAAATAAGTATATTGTTTTTATAGAGATGCTGGTTTTTCTCATTGCAGCACATGTGAATTAATCTGCACGGTTTTCAGGGAAATTGTACCCCCGGGGGGTATAGGGGGGAGGGGGTACCCCCTCAGGGGTGGTACAGACCGGGCATCCCCTGTCCGGTTGGACAGGGGATGCCCAAACTTCTTCAATCTGTGATTGTGCGCCAACGGAGGGTAATTATCTGCAAGCCACCTGCGGTGGGGCAGACGGCCCTTCGGGCCACGTGGTGTAGGAATGACTGATGAGTTCGCGGTTGGGAAAATGTGGTTTTCCAGTGTCCTATGGCGTACTCTTGGAGCAGGAGCCGAAGCGATGGAAGTACTGCTTACATCCGATCAAAAAGCCTTCGCAAGCCGCGCCGTGGAAACAGGACGGCTGCACAGTGAAGAAGACGCCGTGCAGGAGGCCCTCGCTTTGTGGGAAGAGCGCGAGCGCGGGCGCGTGGAGTTTCAGGCTACCATCGATGAGGCACGCGCTTCCCTGGCGCGCGGCGAAGGGCGCGAGATTACGCCGGAATCCATGCATACACTGTCCGCCGAAGTGCGTGAGCGCGGGCGAGCGAAGCTGATCGCCGAATTGGCCCACGCGGAATAATGACCCACAGAGTTGCTCCACGGGCTGAATCTGACCTTGATGACATCTGGCTCTATGTCGCCAAGGAAAGCGGCACCATGGGCATCGCTACCCGGCTGATTGACTCCATCACGGGCCGGTTTCTTTTTCTTGCCAGCTTCCCTTCTGCCGGTCGTGCCCGCGATAGGGATTTCGGTGCAGGGTGTCGCAGCTTCCCCGTGGGCGAGTACATCATCATTTATTGCCTCGAAGGCGCGGATGTATTCATTCTCCGAGTAGTACATGGCAGACGCGAGCTTGAAACATTATTCGAGTAGTAAACTGCCCCGCGGAAACAATGGCGCGAGAAGTTGCTGGCCGCCCAGGTTTCAAAGACGAGAACTGGGGCAGACGGCCCACCTACGGTGGGGCAATCGTGGTCACTTACTCTTGAATCAATAAACGATTTAAAGATAGGGCACATGTCATACAAATGCTAGAGTAGTGCTATCCTTTTCTCAAATGTCACAACGGGCTGAGATTCTCTTCAGAAAATTGCAAAGCAGAAAAGCAATCCGCGCCCTCATTGGGCAGTCGGAAGATGGCGATTTTGATTGCAAGGAATGGCACGGACCCGACGCAATGAAAATCAGCATTGCCAAAGCCGCGTGCGGCTTTGCTAATGCAACGGGCGGCGTGATTGTTTTCGGTATGAGTACTGATCCAGTCAGGCCAGCGTGTGGACTACCCATCCAAATGGATATTCCTAAAAGTTACAATCATCACCGAGGCTGTTTGCGATGGTACACCGGCTCATCGACAAACCTTTAGACTTGATGCTGCCTAATGGTCATGATGGAATCAAGCATCCCTCCGGGGCTAAAGCCCGCGCTGATTTTGCTGGCATTCTGCGGGGGTTGAAACCCCCACCTCCCTCCGGAAAATCTTCCCTCAGGGGCTATAGCCCGAACATATTTTTGCAGCATTTGCGGCACGACTGAAGTCGTGCCCTGATACAAAGCTCGCTCGAATTCGGGTATTTCCGCAACCTGTGAAATCCCCGCCTCCCTCCGTCTGCGTTTTCGGCACGACTGAAGAGGCTGCGGAAAAAGTCGGAGTTTCGGGCGAAATCGGCAAAAAACATCCCTCAGGGGCTAAAGCCCTGCTTTGTTATGAATCATTTACGGCACGACTGAAGTCGTGCCC
>Ga0182030_10003033_pt1 | contig 35809 bp, 18 predicted proteins | sample 812S3MmetaG_FD_121299 | JGI IMG/M metagenome (GOLD analysis project Ga0182030, IMG submission 121299) | Permafrost microbial communities from Stordalen Mire, Sweden - 812S3M metaG (Illumina Assembly) | ecosystem: Environmental > Terrestrial > Soil > Wetlands > Permafrost | place: Sweden...
GCAAACGTGGAGGATTGCTTTTACATGGCGATTGAAGCCGTCAACATCGCGCGCAAATACAGCGTGCCGGTCATTCTGATCACCGACCAGGGTATCGCCACGCGCATTGAGGCATTCACCGAACCGGACCTTGAAAAAGTATGCCAGGACATTTCGCCCAATCTCGCGCCCGTGGCTGACCACAAGCCTTACGACTTATCCGCCGTCGATGGCATCACGCCACACCTCGCGCCCGGCACAAAAATCAACAGCGGCAAATATCCGGTTGTCACCGGCCTCGAACACGACGAACTCGGCCATCCGACCGGCTCGCCGCAACTGCACATGCAGATGACGGCCAAACGTCGCAAGAAATTGCAGGCGCTGAGCGCGACTCTGCCCGCGCCGAAAATTTACGGGCCGTCGGAAGGCGACGTTTTGCTCGTCGGCTGGGGCTCGACGGAAGGTCCAATCAAGGAAGCCGTGGACTCCGCGCGCACCGCCGGCGACAGTGTTTCCTCGGTCCATATCAAGCACATCCATCCGCTGCCGCCCGGACTCGAAAACATTTTCGCGGGCTTCAACCATATTCTCGTTGTCGAGATGAATGACGAGGGACTCTACGGCTTCGGGCAACTCGCCTCCATTTTGCGCGCCCGTTATTGCGACCCCAAAATTCAGGGCGCCAATAAAACCGACGGCCTCACCTGGATGGTGAAGGAAATCCTCGAACGCGCCAAAGCCAGCGCCTCCGCCGGGTTACGTAAACGGTAATTTAACCAGCCACAAATCGCATGATTCAACCTTTGAACGAAAATTCACCCGGCAACATCGCTGTCGTCAATCCGTCCGCCACTGGCGAACGGAAGGGCCTGACCAAAAAAGAAATCGCCGCCGATCATCCGACGTGGTGTCCCGGCTGCGGCGATTTTTCAGTGCTGGCGCTTTACTTCAAGCTGCTTGAGAAGCGCAGGATTGAGCACGAAAAAATCATGACCGTCGCGGGCATCGGCTGCTCCAGCCGCATGCCCTATTTCGTGCAAGCCCACGGCGCGCATTATATTCACGGACGCGCGCTGCCGTTTGCGAGCGGCATTTCATTGACACGGCCTGATCTGCACGTCTTTGTTTTCGGAGGCGACGGCGACGCCTTTTCAATCGGCGGAAATCATTTCAACCACACGGCGCGCAAAAACATCAAGATGACCTATTGCGTGATGGACAATTGGGTTTACGGCCTGACGAAAAAGCAGACCTCGCCCACGTCTCCGCTCGGCTTCAAGAGCAAGACCGACCAATGGGGCTCGGTGGATGACCCGATCAACCCGATGAAACAGGCGATCTCCGCCGGGGCCACGTTCGTCGCGCGCACGACGCACACGAATCCAAACCACGTTTTGCAGATGATGGAGGCTGCCATGGACCACGACGGCTTCAGCTTCATAGAATGTTTGAGTGAATGCGTGGAATTCTATGAAGGCGCGTTTGACGCGAGCAATCCGCGCAAGGGCGGCGTGTTCAACGAAGTTCCAAAAACGCATGACATGACGGATGAACTCGCGGCTTACAAGCTCGCTGACGAACCGTTCCCAGGCAATTTCGGGATTTTTTATAAGGTCAACGAGCCGACCAAAAACGCGAAGGAAGCCGAGATCAACGCATCCTACCGGAGCAAGGTTGCCGGCCTGAAAGACTGGCAGATTCTCCAGAATAATTTCGACCGGATGAAGTAAAAATCCGATGGGTTCCCAACGGGTATTCAAATGCGGAAGGGTAGGTCACCTTCTAACTGAAGCAGGGAATACAATATGGAAATCAAAAGAAATGGCTCACAGGCATCCGCCAAGGGACAGGACGACTGGTTCACGAACACCGTGCGGATCGACCCCTTGTTCCAAGTAAATGCTCCGACGTGCGCTGCTGCTGCGAGCGTCACGTTTGAACCAGGCGCGCGAACGGCGTGGCAAACTCATCCGCTGGGCCAGACCCTGATTATCACCGCCGGTTACGGTCGGGCCCAGCGCGAGGGTGGTCCGACTGAGGAGATCCGTCCTGGCGATGCGGTCTGGTTTCCGCCAGGAGAAAAGCACTGGCATGGTGCCGCGCTGACCACGGCCATGACACATATCGTCATTCAGGAACAACTCGATGGCAAGGTCGTGGACTCGATGGAAAAAATCAGCGAAGCACAGTACCGCAGGTGAGCTTCCGCGCTTGCATCAGAGGATCAACCTCAATCCAAGATCGCCCGCAGGGTCTTGAGGAGGTTGCTCCCCGAGTTCTCGCTGTCATATTCGCATAAAAGTTACCGAGTCCGCGCAATCAAATCCTCAGTTGGGACAAGAGCCAGATCGACGCGGTTATGAACCGTCGTGGTGTGACAGATATAGCGATCGTTCTGGCAGAATTGAGGATGGGGATGAAGGTGCCCGCACTGGGTCAAATCTTTGCCCAGTTGGGGACTGTTGACGATTTCGATTTCCTTGCCAGTGACGGTATCGCGGAAAACAACGTGACAATCGGGCTCGTACGGAGTGGCCATCATGTCCGCCACCAGATACCTTCCTGTGCGATCGGCATAGGCGTGGGCCAAATGTCCCGGCCATAAGTTGCGCTCCTCGCGAGTCTGAATGTTTACCTTCTTCACGCCAACGCCATAGTGAACAAACCAGACGTGCTTGCCGTCCGGATCCCACCATTCGTGCCCCTGATGCGATATCGGCTCCGCCAGAAGGGGCTCGGGTTTTCCACCTCGCCGGAGCAGGTACATGCGGTGATAACGGAACTCCGGATCGAACTTTTCAGGCGCGCGCCCCCAGTAGTCCCGCACGAGCAACTGAAGGTCCGGATCGGTGGGGCTAAACTGGCAATGCACGTCGCGGGAGTCGGATGACTGCCAGACACGAACCGGCGAACCGTCCAAAGGCATGTCGCCCACGAGCCATTCCTCGTTGTTGAATTCCGCGTTCACGTTGACCGATTTGTGGTCCGCCGAAAAACTCAGGTCGCTGGCGATATGGCTGAGCCGGCGACCTTTCGTCAATTCGCGGGGAAACGTGTTGACCCGCACGGGGCGGTCGTTGGGCCGGGGTCCGCGTTTCCACAAATCAAGGTCGTTACCCCAGTAGACTTCGCCGTTCACCGGATCCACGAGAGGAGATTCACCCGAGTACTGCGTCTCATGGCACACCCGCATTTCGTCGCGCTCAAAATCAACCACCGCGAGCACCGGCACGGCAAGCCTGCCGCCGTCCGGCGGATAAGAACACGACACCCACATGAACCGCCCGTCATCCGTGATGTTGCGATTCGTAAAATAAAACTGGCGCTGCACCGGCGCGGGGCGTTCGGTCAGGATCAGGCTTTCGACGCCGTTGGAGGGGTTGAGCCAGCGGGTGAAGAGACGGGAGGATTGAGGGGTTTTCATGGGGGTGATCGTATCGTCTGTGTCTGCCGGGGAATCAGTCTCCAGCATGGAGCTTACTGTGTACGTGCTTTCAAATCGTCTGTCGAGACGAGGGCAAGATCGACGCGGTCGTATACCGTCGTCGTATGGCAGATATAACGGTCGTTCTGGCAAAATTGAGGATGCGGATGCAGGTGTCCGCACTGGATCAATCCCTTGGCCAGCGGGGGACGGTTGACGATCTCGACCTCTTTACCGGTCACAGTATCGCGGAAAGCGACGTGACAGTCGCTGACGACCGGATCGGCCATCATGTCCGTCACCAAATATCTTCCGTTATGATCCGAGTAAGCGTGCGCCAAGCTTCCCTTCCAAATGGGCTGCTCCAAGCCGGTTGCGATGTCCACTTTTTTGATGGCCACACCGTAGTGAACATACCAGACGTGCTTTCCATCCGGGTCCCACCATTCATGTCCGCTATGGCTCACCGGTTGCTTGAGAATCGGGCGGGCTTTTTCTCCGCGCCTAATCAGCCACAGACGATGATAAGGCAAATCGTGATCGAACGGTTCGGCAATGTGCTCGGCCCAATATTCGTGGGCGAACATCTGAAGGTCCCGATCAGTTGGGCTGAAAAGGCCGTGATCGTAGAAGCCATTGACCGTCTGCCAAATGCGGACAGGGGATCCGTCCAGCGGCATATCTCCCAGGTACGTTTCATTGTCGAAGCGCGCGTCGATGTTGACCGACTTGCCGTCCGCTGAAATGGTCAGGTGGGTGGCGATCCGCTCCGGTGGGCGGCGCTTGGCCACCTCGGCCGGGAAACTATTGACCAACACCGCTTCGTCTTCCGGTTGCGGCCCTCGTTTCCACAAATCGAGGCCGCTAATCCAATAAAGATCGCCGGTGCGAGGATCAACCATCGGAGAGGCGGACGAAGCCTGGGTCTCATGGTAGACGCGAAATTCGTCCCGTTCAAAATCAACAACGCCGAACACGGGCATCACCTGCCGGGCTCCCCTGGGCAGAAACATGCAGCAGACCCAGAGGAACCGTCCATCGTCGGTAAAGCTGCGGTTGGTGAAGTAAAAGCTCTTCTGCACCGGAGCCGGTCGTTCGGTCAGGATCAGGCTTTCCACGCCATTAGCGGGATTGCGCCAGCGAGTGAAGAGACGCGACGTCTCAGGAGTTTTCATAAGGAATGATCGAGTCCCCCAAACTGGCCCACAACAAGTGTTAGGTTCGGGTTAAGTTTGGAGAGTAACATGGGTGCGGGATGATTCAAGCTCTTGACGTAAGGAGATCGTCAACACGAAACGTTCCGCCCTGTGAACGCCCCGTGCCCCACGAACACCGGAAGGGTTCACCCGCGCACGGCGTGACCCGTATACCAACTTTTCTTGACAGTACTTTGGTTTATTATCAACAAACGGGCTCGTGCAGGCATCGGCATTGCAGATGCCACTTTTGCCTTTAAGTTTCGATTAAACCGTTTCACAAGAAGGATCGAGGCAAGATAAGCTGGAGATCGGAATTGAGGGGATAGCCGGAGCGCTTCCAAGATCACTTTGTACTTTTTAACAAACCGTCCCGCCACCACAACAGGACATGCTCTCACTGGCTCCAAACTGGCAGGAGTCGGCTTTTTTGTCGGTTCCACACAGAGGCTCAGATTCCGATGGGTGAAACCGCAGGGGCATATTCTCGTCGCATCCTTTTTTTTTATTGGATTTTTGTTTCAGACAAACGTTCATGCCGCCAGGTACTTCATCAATGCCACGGGGCCCATGGGCGATGGTACGGGTTCAAGCGCGGATAATGCCGCTGACGCATCCACCCCGGAAAAGTATCGCGCCATCAATCAGACGCAAACCGCGTTCGGAACGGTGATCGTTTACGCTCCGGGAACCTACCAGATGAGCCCGGCCTTCTCGATGTTCAACGGTGTCACCCACCAAGGATCAGGGATCGACTTGACGATCATGAAAATCGCCCAAGGCGCGGCGGCGGGAAGTTTCACTCCCATGTGGCTCGCGGACAAGGGCACGATTTCCAATTTCAAGTTTACCGACGCCACCATTGACTTCAATTCTGCCAACACGGGCTGGTGGGCCAAGGGACAAGGCTGCTCGATGGCTTTTGCTTTTTCAACCGCCGATCATTGCACCATCCAGCGGGTTAAGTTCATCCATATGGGCGGCAAGAAACAGGAATCTTTTCCCATCTTTTTTATCCACGGCAATTCGGCTCCAGGCAATCTGAACCATAATTTAATCGATTCCTGCATTTTTAGCCAACCCGTGGTCAAAGGGAATGCCGACGGGGGATTGACTTGCATTATGATGGCAGATGCCGAACCGAAAATCACGGTCGATAACACGAACATTGTTTCCAATTGCCAGTTCCTGAACCTCAAGGCCCCTGAATACTCCGATCTTCCTTATTCGCAATGCTGCACCTGTCCTGTTGCAATTAACAATAAGGCCGCCGGGGTTGATGCCCTTTGGTTTATTGAGCCTGGAACCCAAACGATGGGGAACAATCACTTTTTTACCGGCCAGACCGTGCAAGTTACAGGCAACACCCTAATAGATTGCGGACAGGTCGCCGCGATCTTGATGCATCCCAATGGAAATTTTGCCGGGGACCTAAACGTAGAGAAGAATACCGTTGGCATGACTCAGCATCCCTACTTCAAACAAGGACCGCGCGGACCGACGGGCGTCTCTGTCGAAACCTATTGGCCCGGCAATCCACCCGTGGGGAAAATCACGGTTCAGAACAACACGTTTAGCGCTCCGCTTCCCACGGCGACCTCTCCTTTTGCCGTCTCGATACAGATCAAGGAGGGATCGGGGAATTATTTTCACATCGAGAGCCTATCGGTACTCAACAACACCCTGGTCAATTTCCCGCACGACGGCAAAGAGATTAACGTCACCACAAACCCGGCTTACAACCCCAGGTACACGAATACTGAAAATAACTTTGCTCCAGAGAAATAAAGAACCCCGCCGCAAGCGGCGGGGAATTTACCCAAAGAGATTCAAGGCGAGGCCATTTTTTCCGCAGGCGGAAATCCTTTATCTCTCTTTCTTCATTTCAAACTGCTTGCCGGCAAGGGCGTCTTTAACGAACTGCCCCCAATAAGGATTGGGCGCGCCGCTATGCATATCCAACAGCATGGCCGGAGTCGCTCCGGTATCGAAACACCAGCCGGTCCAGTTGAGATGATTTTTCTGGAAAAAGCCGATCGCGTCCGGCGCCCATGTATAGGGGCTTTCCTGAGCCGCCAACGGGATGAAATTCATCTTGTTGATGCTGCCGCCGGTCTCCCCGACCAGCACCGGGTATTTTGCCGCGACGGCCATGAAGTGTGCCGTCCAACCCGTATGCCAATTATAGAAATGGGTCGCATACATGATGCCGTTGCCTCCTTTATCGTCGAGGGCAAACCCCTTCATGATCCCGGTCAAGTCGTAGGCGTAGGCGAGTCCTCCCGCCGCGATGATGTTGCGAGCGCCGGTTCCGCGCACGGCGTTCACCAGCGCCTGCATGCCGACTCCCTGTATCGTCTGGGTCGTTCCGTCCTTCTGCTTGATCTCCACCGGGCCGCCATTGCGCCAGACTTCCCAGGTTGTATCGTGGGGTTCGTTGAAGATGTCGAAGAGAACCGCCGGATTGTTTTTGTAACGGGCGGCGGCATCTTTCCAGAACGCCACGCAATCGGCATCAGGCGTGAGAAAGCGGTGCAAATCGAGAAGGATGTAGTCGCCGCGGGCGGCAGCCAGTTTGACGGCATTGTCCACGAGCGCGCGATAGGCTTCCTTATCATTTCCGGGCGCTCCGCCTCGTCCCAGGCCAAACCATAAGCTGTCCTGGACAGGCAGGCGGATGATATTCGCATGCCAGTCGTCAATCGCAAGGTGAACCGCCCAGAGGGTCGTTCCCTCGCCGTTCGGCGACCATCCAAGGCGAACCACATTGACCCCTTGCAGCCAGACCGGCTTGCCATCCGCGGTCACCAGCTTGTTTCCCGAAACCTTCAACTCGAGGGTCTTCGCCGGCAGGGCCAGTTCCTGATTGATAAGTGCTGCTTCATCGGCGGCTGTCTGCTCTTTGGACGTCACTTCCGCAACCATTTTGTTCACGGCAGTGTCATCGAGGGCGGTGATGCGGACTTCCGCCAGATCGAGTGTTCCTGACTGCACCTGAAAAAGGGACGGCATAACCGCCAGGATGGCGGCATCCGGCGGCACGGTACAAGTCACGCTGGCTTCGGTCCAGGTGGGGGCGTCGGTTGGGAAGATAATCGCGGCGGGATCGTGATTGACCTGTTTTCGGGAAGCATCCAGAAAGTGGAAGATCGCGCGCGCGTCATTCCAGTTTTGCGCGCCATGGACAACTCCGGAGGTGCGGTAGCGAACCGTGATTTTCAGCCCTTTGACATTGGACGAAATGGGCATTTCGCGGTAGGCCATGAGCATCTTTCCCGGCTCTTGCTGGACAAAGCGATAAAAGTGTTTTCCGTTTTCTGTTTCCCAACTAAGCCCCGGCGCTTTGGGCCAACCGTCCGGCCACGCCGGATCCAAGGTGGCCAATTGGAAATCACCATTGGAAAGCAGGGAGGGCCCTTCGTCAGTCGTTGCCGGAGGGACGGGAGCGGGAACAGCCGGAGGGGGGGTGGCGGCAGGTGGATTGGTTGCCGGCCCGGTGTTTACGCCGGGCGCAGTATCCAGAGGAGTCGTATTTTGGGCGTGAAGTGTCATCCCCCCGCAGACAAAGAGAAAAAGGAGGGCTATCTTGACAAATGTTGCCTGAAATGTGATGCCTAAAAATGGTTTTATAATAAGTTTCAAATTAAACATAATCTTTGTGATTATCTCAAAAAATAAACAGCTTGCACGCTATTTATCGCATCAACGGCGCGGAGCGATGAAAGGCTTAATCTCAATCCGTCGTGGATTCCAAGCCACGCAAAGGCCCTACTGGTAATCAGGACAATAACCTCGTCGACCTGATTCTCGTTCCGACGGAGGATTTGATCGTGTAGACCCGATAACTTTTATTCGAATATGACAACACCATTTATGGCAGGCGTGACGGCGAGCATTAATATTTCGGCGGAGGATCAAGAGCGAATGCGCGAAGCGGGCCTGCAATGGCTGAGATTCGGTATTGGCATGGATCAGGAACAATTTTTCAAGGGAGCAAACCAACCGGAAGCCTTTTACCGTCGTCGGGGAAAAATCACACAATTGCGAACAGACGGTTTTCAGATCATGGGCCTCACGCCTGGTCCCCTAGGCATGTCTGATGCCGCAGGCAAGCCCGGCTCACCCGAGTATTACGCCAATTACCGCCGTCTTTGCAACTTCCTCGGGCAGGAATTCAAAGGCTTGATCGACTACTGGCAGATCGCCAACGAACTCGACATCTGGATCTTCCGGGACAAGCTGACCATCGAGCAATCGGCCGAGTTCCTCAAAGCGGGGCTGCGTGGCATGAGGGACGCCGGCAAGGACTTGAAAATCGGCATCAACGTCACGCTTTTCCCGTCGAAACCGGGAGAGGTCGATGGCAATACCGACAAGCACGAAGGCGTTTTCATCGCGAAAAGCATTTACCATGATCCGTCCCTGGATCTCGATTACGTCGGCTTCGATAGCTATCCCGGCACCTGCCGCGACGGGGGCCCCGAAAGCTGGCACGAATATCTCGACGCATTCCACGAGCTGACGAAAAAGCCGGTCATCGTCCAGGAGTACGGCTATTCCGCCGCCGGTGAAATTATGACCGGGGAAGAGAACAAGAGCGGGATTTACCCCTGCAAGATCAAGAAATGGAGATATGGTTGGAAAGGAGTGCATACGCCTGAGGTGCAGGCCGATTTTGTAACCGAGTCGTTAAAGATTTTTGCAGAGAAGCCGTATGTCATCGGAGCTAGTTATTACTGCTGGAAGGACTCCGAAACCTGCTGGGAATGCGGAAGCCCCGATTGCCCGATCCAAACCGCCTTTGGCCTGGTCGATTGCAAAAACAATCTCAAGCCGTCCTATCACAGTCTCAAGGCGGGCCTTGAGACTTTTTTCAAAGGCCGGCTTGGCGGCAGCTAAAGGAAATCGGATTTACTCTCCGCATTTGCGCGGGCTTCTCAACCAATCATAAATCGGCGAAACACCCTCTCATGTGCCTCCCTGTGAGCCCTCCCGGCGCGGTCTTGTCCTATTTTGAAGACACGCCCTAAGATAGGGAATCAGCGTGATCAAAAAAACCGTTGGCATTCAAGGACCTGACTATCTGCTTGGATAGCTGGGAAAGTCCGCATGTAAAAAATCGAGGGCTTCCCTCTTTTTCGCGGGTGATGCAAAACGCCCAATTTTTTTTTAAACGCTTGGGGTTGGTGCAATAATAGTAGACGCTATTCCCCAGGTTCTCGGTGCGGGCAACCGGGAAACCAATCGACTGCATAAGATCGGGAATTGCTTCGATTTTTTCTGCTCGAACTGGAATGCGATACAATCCCATGGTTTTAGGCTGCTGGTATTAGGTACAAGGGAAATTGACTGGAATGCCCACAGTATATCCATCGTCGATTGGTCGGAAAAGCGAATGAGCTTGCGACACCTAATTGTAACATGAATTTTTCATTCCAATTTTACTTATGATCCATGGGATGGTTGCTTTGTAATCTTTCCACCAGCCGCAAATTGTTGCGGGCATCGGCAAAGTTCGGATTGGCTGCCAAAGCTTGCTGGAATTGTTCCTGAGCCTCGAGCGCGTTCCCCTGGCGATAAAGAACTATGCCGAGGTTATTATGGGCTTCGGCATAATCAGGCTTAAGCTTGATGGCCTGCCGATACTGTTCGATTCCCTCAGCAACATGCCCGGTCAGACATAAGGTCTTGGCCAGATTATACTTAGCAAGCGATGATCCGGGATCAAGGGCGATGGCTTTTTTAAACTGTTGGATTCCCTCGTCAGGCTTTCCCGCCAAACAAAAAACCGTGCCCAGATTGATGTGAATGAGCGAGGTATCCTGATGCTGAAGAATGGCTTGTCGATATTGATCGATTGCCTCCGGGAAGCGCCCGTCTTGAAAAAAGATATCGCCCATTTTGACGTGAACAGCGCCATAATCGGGCTGCAGGAGCAATGCCTGCTGAAAAGCGGCCATCGCCTCGGGGACTTTCCCTGTGTTGAGGAGCGCTTTGCCCAGGTTGAACTGCGCCTTGGCAAAGTTAGGATGGAGTTGCAGTGCGATTCGGAAATGCTCGATGGCCCCGGCATAATCCCCCTTCGAGGCCAACGCAGCACCCGCGCTGTTATGCAAGGCGCCATCTCCCGGATCCAATCGAAGATTATATCGGGCAAGTGTCAGCTCATCAACGAATTGCCTGGCATAGAAATTACTCTGAAAAATTAACAAGGAGAGGATAACCGCCAAGACGCCCACGCCCCACGGACGGATCGCCGGGGAGAGATGAGCCTCCATGCCATCCAAGCCCGCCACCACCAGCCCAATCAGCCCGATGATGGGGATGTAGAGCATGTGATCCAAAGTCCATGTGGCCTGCATGTAGGAAATGGCGTCAAAGCCGAGAAAGGGCAGCAGGCTGACCACGAAAAATCCCAAGCCAAACAAGACGTTTCGTCCCCAGGTTTGTCGTCTTGTCCAGAGCCATAGGACGGCCAAACCGAATACAACCCATGGCAAAAACTGCAACACCCGGGAGGGATCGACCGTCCACTTGGGATAGATCGGCATGGGGTCGATGGGCCAGAAACATCGGGCGAAGTAAAAGGCAAGGATTTGCCCGGCCAGAGCCAGGCGGAACAAGAATCCGCCAAGCGGGCCGGGATCGGGGACCACGTACTCAAACTGACGCAAGTATATCTCGCCAGCCCAAATCGTGGTCATGCCGAGGGCAAGCGAGATCATGAAAAAAGGCAGACTGGCCTTCACATCGCCCCAGCCGACCCGGCCTCGTTTCCACCAGACGTAGAGCAAAATCAAGACCGGGAACGGCGCCGCGGTGATCTTGCAAAGCATCGCAAAAAGAAAGCAGGCCAGGGCCCAGAGATAGCACCGGCCCGATTTCGTTTTCTCGTAATCGATATAGAGGCAGATGGCCAGAAGAAAGGGCGGCAGGGAAAGCGTGTTCTTGAGTTCAACTATTTGAGAGACGGAATCGACCACTTCAGGATGGATGGCAAAGAGCAGGGCGCCCAACCAGGCCAGCCGCAAACCAAACCTGGCGAGAAGACACCACACCAGAAAGGAGCTGACGATGTGCAGGAAGACATTCGTCAGGTGGTAACCGAGGGTGTCGTTATGCCAGAGCTGCCACTGGATCCATTGCACGCATTCTTCAATAGGGTAGAATTCGACCCAGCTACCGGGCGCAAACCAGGCTTTCCAAAGCCGGTCGGGATCGTGGATCAGCGGATTATTGGAAATATACCAGGAGTCATCACCAATCCAGGTTCCTTGGAGCGAGAACCCGTAGATTAAGAAGACAGCTCCGATCAGGAACAGCGCCTTGAGAGCAATAGCCCGATCCAGCCAGAAAAAAAAGCTGCTGTCCTGGGCGGTGCTGGATGAGGTTCGTGATCGCTTGGGCATGATGTATAAAAAAAATCAGTGCGGGTGTTGCCACCCGCACTGATCATTTACCTAAGATTAAGAAATCAAAGGCACAAACTGAACCAATCTCAACTTATTGGAGATTGATCGTGGCGCCTTCCTGTGACTTGGTGAGCGTTCCATTCCCAGTCACCAACGCACCGATCAGGTAACCGGCAACCTGGGCATCGGTCGAAATCAAATCGCTCGAGAGAGCGTTTGACACCGTCAACTTGTCACCGGTGAGGCCGGCGGCAGGAGTGAAGTAGTGCTCATATTCCCAGAACGAATTCTTGCCATTAAGAATATTCGCCTGGCTCAGCAACGCACCGTTGTAGGTAAGGAACGCGGAACGAACATAATTCGTACCCGTGAGCACATCCACGATAATCGCGTGAGTTCCGGCGGGAATCGCCGTGCTCAGCGTCACCAGCTTGGTGATGTTATTCACCGAGGAAACGGTACCGAGGAATGTAAATCCATTGTTCGCGCCCGGAGTCGAATTCTCAATGTAGACGTTGTTACCAGCCGCGATAGATTCCGCGACCTTGCTGCCGGTCAACCCGGCCGCCGTGTAGGTCGTACCACCACCGGTAACGCCCGCCGTGATCTGGTATCCTTCGGTAATCGCGCCATCGGTATCGGCCGCGCCGATATAAGCAACACCATAGCCACCGGCTGCATCCCAACCCGTGGTTGCAAATGCGTCGGCAATATTACCGCCGCTGCCGTAGCCACCACCGATAGTCGGGAAGGCAACGTCACTTTGCAAAACGAGAGAAGCGACGACAGCATCAGGTCCGGCAGCCGCACCACCGCTCGTGGTGATTTCATACTGGCTGGGGCTATTGCCCACACCGAAGCCCGATTCCGCGAAGCCGGCGACACGAGTCCCCGAGTCTTCATCGCGACCCACCGCGATGGCATTGACAGCCACATCGGCGGAATTGCCATCCAGGATCTGGAAGCTGAGGCCACCAGAACCAAACAACGTAGCTGCGTTATTCGATGTGATATCGGTGAAACGCTGCCAGGCGGCGTAATCGGTATCCGTCGTCTTGGCTGAGCTTTTCATCCACGCGAAAGGCAGAACGCCAACCTGGGTGTCCACCAAGGCGGGAGAGCTCGCCGCGGCTGAAGTCACCAGGGTCGCCGTGCCCTGGAAGGCATCGGAGAAGCCAACGTCGGTTGCCGCGTTATCAGGGTTCGCAACAGCACCGCTCGCCGCGAGCTTGTAACCACCACCAGCGCTCGGAAGGAGACCGTAGGGGGAGAAGAAGTTGCTTTGACCGCCAGCCGTAGCCGCGCGGGCAGCAGAAGTATTTGCTGCGCCACCGGTGGTGGTGTCAAACGTTTGGAAGTGGTAATGGTTCGACGCGGGTTGCGTCAGACCAACAATGCCGGTGATCGAGCCACCGAAGTGACATTCGACCGTGACGGGGCCCGTGACGCCGGCCAGTGTGCCTTGGAAGGCGCAATCATTGGCGCCAGCCAGGCTGCTGCCGATGTAGACCGCCTGGGTGGGGGCCAGGATACGGGTAATGGCGTTGATGGCGGCTGCACGAAAGGCGGTGGAACCGGAAACGTGGAAGGTCACATTTGCCCGGGCAGCCGTGGTCGAGACCAAGGCGGCCGCAGTCAATGCGAATAAGGACTTGCAGAGGGTTTTCATTATGTTTATCTTGTTAGGCTGAGTTAGTTTTTAGTTGTTAGATGCGCCCGATTGGTTACCGCCAGTCGGGCGTTTTTTTGAACTGACACTATTTGCTAAAGGACTATCTGGAATTAGCTGTTCGAGGCGCGAGTACGACGACGAGCAAGAACCAGGACCAAGGCGCCAAGACCAAGCAACGCATAGGTTGAGGGCTCGGGAACCGCCTGTATGGCCTGAGGATTGAACGTGAAGTCCGTGCCGCCGACGAACTGGAAGTCGCCGAGAGCGTAGGTCTGACCACGGGTGGCATTAGCCAAATTGCTTGCGGGATCCAACAGGTAGAAATTACCCGTGTTCGCAAAGGCGATGTTGGCGCTAACAGCCGTCCCACTCGAAGCGATGCTGAAGTTATTGCTGGCAGTGAGACCATTCGGAGCGTTTTCGCTCAGGATCGAAGCGTACACGCTGTTCGCTGTTTGGGTCGATTGGCCCAACGTGGTGATGTCGCCACCAATAGTGGGTGCAACACCAGACCCGCTAAGGCCGCTATGGGAATAGGTTCCAGGAATATTCGTGTCAGTGATCAGGACTGCATTATTGAATACGGTCGCGCTAGGCGTATTCAAGGTGAACTGACTCGTATTCGAGCTTCCAACCACGACCCATGACGTACTCGACAGGCTGCCACCGAAGATCGTGTTCAGGTCGGTAATCGAAACCCTGCTGCCCAAGTCAATGGTGGAATTGGAGTTGAAGTTCTGCAAGGAACCGAGATCGACTTCGTAGGTTTTGCCGTAACCCGTTGCAGCGTTATTGGTCTGATAGACGCCGAGGATGAGGTCGCCCGTGCTGGTCGAAACATTTTGCGCATTGGCTGTCTGAGCGAGTGCCGCCAGGCTGGCCAGGGCCAGAGCAGCGAGTTTAAGGGATGTTAATTTCATTTTTTCCTGTTGGTTTTTTTGTTGTGGTTTTGTCGTTATATCTTAAGTGGGGGTTTGTCTGTCGGGCAAGAGTAAAGCGGATGTATGTGACTCTAAAAGGGCTAGCCAGTTACTTTCTTGTGACTTACTAAAATTTTTTGGATGCTTACCAAGATTTATTTTGACCAAAGGCCGCAGTTATTTTCCATCATTTGAACTGGTGACTCTTGCATTACTGTAATTGACTAGCGTTTGTTCATGGCGAACGTGGGTAGGCCAAGTTACAATTTGGTGACTTTTTAAGTATTTCGGGACTTGCATCCCAACCCCTACCGGATTAATCGGAATCGCCTCCTCCGTAACCAAGAACCTCGACCGTGATGATGGAGGGAAGGTCCGTTTGGGTCTGCTGCGCCAGAGTACGGCCGGGTGTATTATTCAATCCGGCCTGAGTGGCTGAACCGGAGGCACTGGAGGCCGCCGAGAGGCCGGCCAAATTGGGCGCTGCCGTGGCAGGAACGCCGGTGGAGGAGCCACCGGAGGTAATGTTACCAGCATTGAGAATCTCCTGCGCGGCCACATTGATATTGCCCGAGGCACGAATACCGGCATCGCCCGCATCGATGAATCCGGTGGGCGCGATGAGATCGACGTTCGAGGCCGTCGCGCCTGCAACCGTCTGCAAGACGCCAATTCCGCCGCCAGTCGCCAGGCCGGCCAAGTCGGTTTGAACATTGCCGCTCTGCGGATCGATGATCACGCGGGTGGGGGGCGCGGACTGCACGGTCTTCGAGGAGGCGCCCGCCGCGATGTTGCCGAGCGAAGACCAGATGATTTCGTTGCCGCCATTGAGGGTGAAAATGCGCGAGACGCCAACATTCACGTTATTGTTGGCAAAGATGGAAATATTACCACCATCCACGGTGAAGATACCTTGCTCCAGGGTTTGCGCACCATTGATGGGAAGCCCGACGGTCAACTGACCACCGGGAACCAGAATACTGATGTCGCCGCCGTTCGTGGTCTTGATTTCCCGCGAGGTGAGCGAAATATCACCCAGATAGGGCCACGGGTTGGAGAAAAAGCCCCCTGGATAGGGCTTTCCCGCAAGGGTGTTTGGGCCGACCCCCGGAATGGCGGGGAAAAGCGCCTTGATCGCGTCATAGCCCGTCGTGAAGCCTCCGGTCTGCGAACCGGAATTATGGTCGCGCCCGGCATCGCGCAGAACGTCATAAAAAATCGTGAGAGCATAGGCATCCTGCTGATTGAGGGGAAGAAGGTTGAAGGCATTGCGGATTGCGAACACGCTGGCATTGTCCAGGCCCAGGAGAGCGCCAAGATCCGGAAGGTATCTGTCGCCCCGGGTGGAACCTGGCGTGAGGAAATCACTGATAAATGTCAGGAAATGGAGATTGGAACTGGGAACGTCCAAGCCGGCCGGGTTGCCGACTCCGGCGGCGGCGATGATGTCGGCGCCGCCAAAGGGGAGGACCGGGTTGCGTCCGTCCCCGATACTGGTAAGACCCAAACCGGTGGAGGAAGTGCCGGTCGAGACGCCAAGGTCAAAATTTTGTCCCGCCAGCACCTCGATCGTGCCGGGACCGCTGATTTGAATGTCGCCGGTCTGCGGCGATGCAAGCTGGTTGGAGGTGAGATTGTAGGTGGACTCCAAGCCGAGGCGCAAAGCTGAGTTAGCGTCCCAGGCGATCAAATCGCGTCCGGCCGCCACAACACTGATGTCACTCGAACTCGTATTCTGGATATAAAGACCGATGTCAGTGATGTCCTGACCGGCCGCAATATCGGCAAACTTGGCCGAGTAAAAGGTGAAGCCTGAAATATCGCCGGTTCCAGCATCAATATGGACAGGCGTGGAATCTCCGTAATGCAGAGGTTCGGCGATGCCATTGCTTCCGATGATGCTGGCGTGCAACGCTTCCTTGGTCTGGAGGAGGCCCGTGGTGGAGCCGGTTTCCGCAAAGAGTATCTTCAAAGGTGCAAAGAGATCTACCTGGGAAACGGGAGGCGTCGAAGCCCAGCTGATGCCACTGGCGGACGTGATGAGGCCGGACAGCGAAATGGGCGAGGCAACGCCGGCGATGCCGGCTGGATTGGCATCGGACAAATTGATCGTAGTGTATTGAGACGCATTCACCGCGGAATTGTAGCTGAGCCCGCTGATCGAATCCGCGGCCACAAGGTCAAGATTTCCCGTGGGAGAAGGTGAAAGCGTCAAATTGCCGACAAGGGTAATATCGCCCGAAGTTCCCCGGGAATTTTCGGAGAAGGCCACCACCTGCAGGGTCGGAGGCAACAGTGAGGTTGCGGTTGTGAAGAGCGAGGGCTTCGTTTCCGCCAAGGCCAGCCAAGGCTGGAAGAAGGACCAGCTTTGGGATCCGCCGGACTGAAAGCCAAGCACGTTATTGTACCAGCCCCCAATCGTACCGGTGTTGGAAGAAGTGGACCCCTCCATGGTGACATTGCCGGTCAAGGACTCGACATTGACGACGTCCGAGGTGGCATAGGTTGAGAAGTAAGTCTTGAGGAGGAAGCTATTGCTTATATTTTGCGGCAAGAGGAAAGGATTGACGACGGATCCGAGTTCGAGATCGTTGCCGGCCGAGACGTCAAAGCTGGCCGCGCCGACAAATAAGGTGGTGGGAAGCCAGTTCTGGGAATTGGCTGTTGATGGAGTTGAGCCAAAGCTTGTCGCAGGAAGGGTCGCGCGGCTGCTGTTGGTCGTGACCTTATAACCGGCATCCAAAGTGCCCGTGCCCCGCTCCACGTAGTAGACGCCGCCGTCGATGTTGTCTCCCGCCCGAACCACAAGATCTCCGCCGCCAAGTTCGACCAGGTTGCCGGTGTTGGGCGCAATTCCCGCCCCGGAAGAATTTTTGCCGGCCATGCGCGCGTTGGTTGGGATGGAAGCATCGACGTTGGTCACGCTTCCGCCGGCAATGAGGGTAACATTTCCGCCTCCCAAGGCCCCGACTCCCTCAGAAAAATTACTGAAATCGACCCACCAACTCGTCGAAGCGATTCCGCCCGGAAGGACCACATTCAACCCGGTATAGGGCAGACCCGTGGCCGGGTTGAGTCGATTATCGGCAAAGACCCCGTTGAGCGTAAAGCCGCGCCGATCCAGCCAACTGGTGGGCATTTCGCGCGAGGAATCGGGGCTGCCATTCTGGGTCACATGTTCAATATTGCCATCGGCCAAAATGGTTACGTTGCCGCCACCCCAACTATATTGCGCAACGTAGGGACTCGGGTTCGGACGGTTACCCAAGGTCGTCTTGGTGGCTGAAGTCGTTCCCGGAATCGTTAATTGGGGCGGATCAAAATCATTGGGGGAGAGAACGGAAGCAGTCTGGCCGGGCGAGAGTTGCCGGCCGGCCGTGTAGATGTTGACCAGGGCGTTGAGGAGCTGCACATCTTTGCCCGTGGAGATGTTGATATCGCCGGTGCCAGTGCGAATCGTTTGATAGTAGGCGGTGAAAATATTCTGCGTCGATGCGGTGGTCCCCTGAAGGTGGCTGCTTCCCTCGCTGGCCTGGTCAACCGTCTTGCTTGGGCCACCATAACCGACCAGAAGTGATCCCTGGCCACCAATCACCTGTTGCGAGTCAGCCGCACTCAAGTCAGCTCCAGCGGTGAGGTTAAATGACCAGGAGGGCGTGGAGAGCAACGTCGCTTCCCAAGGCGCGGTTGGATTGGAGGAAAAGCCATCCGTCAAGCTCGCCCCCAGAGTCGATGAGGACGTACCAAAGGTTCCGCCCTTGAGGATGATGTTTCCTGACGCGCGCAAGCTGAGATCGCCAATGATACCCGTGGACGAGAGGGAGGAAAAATCCCATGTGCTGTTCAACACCAAGTCGCCGCCCGCATTGACAATCTCCGCTCCGAAGCCGGCTATGGTCAGGCCAGCCAGATTACTGTTATTGCCCAGGATCGTTGAAACCAGGGGAGTCCACGCCGTCACATTGTTGGCGGCATCCGATCCAATCTGCGATTCGAAGCCGTCAATTACCACAGACCCTATAACGGCCGGATTCGTATTGCCATAGACCTTATTTCCCTCCAGTAAAATGGAGGATGGACTGAGAATATTCCCCTGGACGACGATGCCCGTGGTATTGAAATTCGCCGAGGGAACGGTGATTTTGAGAGTTCCCGTGGCGTCGCCCAAAGCCACCGGCGCGGTTACAGATAGATCAACTGTCGCGCCGGAAGCGATGGTGACCTCGGCGGAAGAATTCACGCTGCCGTTGTAGGCTCCGCCTTGAAGTGAGACGGACCCTCCGCTGCCCGAATCGGCAAAATGCCGGCCCGCCACGGTGACGAGGGAGCCGCCATGCAAAGTCACATTACCCGAGGCATCGAGCGCCACCTGGCCACCGGTCACACCCGATGCATTGATCGTGCCATAGACATCGACGTTGCCGGTGTCGGCGGAAAGATTGAAGGAGTTGGCCGTGACCACGGTCGCCGCGCCGATCTGCACATCACCGCTGCGAATGCGAATGCTTTGGGCCTGGATAAAATCTCCGAGGACGGGAGAGAGGATCGACGCCAGGACACCCAGGTCGGAAGCCATGCCCGGGCCACCCGGTTCAGCCGTGAGATTAGTGCCGGCGACATCGAGCGAGAAGGAGCCGTTTTGACCTTGCGAAATCACCGGACCAGCCGCGGTACCGGTCACAATCCCGCCATGCCCCAGCAACGTGGTCGTGTTATCCGCCAGCAACGAACCCGAAGCCTGAAGCGTCACGGCGCCCGCGTTCGCCGCCGTGGTTCCGACTCCCGATTGAGCGGAAACATTAATCGTACCACCCGTCAGATTGAGGTTGCCGTTGTCGGCTTTAAGCGTGACCGTCCCGCCGTTGGTGTATTCCACCACATTTCCGTTAAAGATCGGAGCGGCGCCGCTGACATCGATGCTTCCGCTCACAGTCAAGCCACCCGAAGCTGCTTCCAAGGTGACCTGGCCGCTCGGCATGATGATCGCGCTGGAATCGGTGATGTTGGCGCCTTTGATGACGAGCACGCCGTCGAGTCCCTGGACCAGCGTCGGATCGGGCGAACCGTTGGAAGTGATCTGGATGTCGTGATAGGCGCTGCTGCTGTCGCTACCCGCGAGGACCTCCAGGTAGGAGCCTGTATTGCCGGTGATTAGCGGCGCATTCAATTGGAGCGAGCCGTCAACAACATTGAAAGTAGCCTGCGGCAAGGCGGTGCTGGTGGACTGATTGACCGCAGCCGTACCCAGCACCAGGATTTCTTTTCCCGCCGTGATGCTGGTGTTCTGAAATCCGTTAATCGCAAAGGAATTGTTGCCGGTGCCTCCGCCCAGTTCGACAACGGGCGCATTAATGCTGAGGCTCGCTTCCAGTTGTGACGTCACGGGGTTCGCGCCAACAGGCGCAAGCTGAAGCGCAGTGCCGTTTTGGAAGCTAACACTCTTTAACGCGGAAAGGGTCACACCCGTATTGAGGAGGCTGGAGGGAAAATAATATCCACGAAGTTGAGAAGCTTCGAAAGAGAGACCGTCGAGCACGGTGTTGCCCAGGGCATCGGTGCCCAAAGAGCCGGCGCCGTAGAGATCGATCGACGAATAACTCAGGAAATTCAGATTCTTGACGGATTGCTGTAATGCCTGGATTTGGGCCTGGGTGAGCACCAAGCCGTTGGACGGTGTAGGTGCACCGCTTTTCGGGAAGAGAATGCTGATCTGTCCGGCGTTGAAGGTGAGGGTGTCGCCGCTCAGCACGCTCGGGAGGCTCGCGCCGGCATCCAATTGAAACTGACCGGTTGAATCGAGGATCAGGGTGCCGACGGAAAGCGGATTCGCCGGGGTGCTGCCTTCCGCCGTGATCCGGGCGCCGGCAATGTTCAGCGAAGCCTGGTTATTATTTGCATTGATATTGACGCGCGTCACCTTCCCGTTCTGCCCGCTGCTGACGCGGATCAAGGCGCCACTGCCCTCGACAATCAATGAACCCGGCGTAATTGAACTATCCGACGCCGGTGTCGAGATAACCGATCCGGCATCGATGTTCAATGTGCCATTGGAAACGAGAACCAAATCCTGCCCTGTAAGCACCTGGCCGTGATCATTCACTTCGAGATCGCTCGTGGCCACTGTAACGGTTTCACCGTCGGTTCCACGCGTGCCTCCAATAAGCAAACTGGCTGCGTTTAACCCGTTAAGCTGAGACGTCAATAATCCGAGAGCGTTCGCGGCCGTCCCGCTGTCCAAAATATCAATGGTGCTCGAGCTGCTGATGTCCACCAAACCCCCTTGCCCGAGCGCTGCCGACGTCTCGATCGTGTCTGATCCCTGTAACGAAAGCCGGGAAGTCGCGTTGAATACCAACTGGCCGGCATCAACCGGGAGACGAGGCACTGCCTTGTTGCCGGAGATGGCGCTTTGGGCAAGAAATGTATTGGCGGAAAAACTGTCATACTCAGCTCGCGCCCGGACAACGGTTCCCGGAGCAACTTCAAAGGTCGAGTAGAGACTTGGCGCGGAAGATGAGGAACCGCCGCCGACGGCCAGTCCGTTGAACTTGTATCCGGTAACCAAGGCGGCCCCATCCGTTTGGGAGACGGCCGGGACTGAACCGGCGAGCACCGGGGCGGTCGATTGCCTGGTGACAAGATAAGCGCCGGGAAGAAGCGCATACTGCGCGGGAAGAAGCGTGTAGAAGCCTGCGGCCAAACCTGAACCGCCGCTCAGGTAGACCCGGTCTCCCACCTGAAGGTTTGTCGCCGAATAACCGGGAGTCGGATCGAGCGGAGAGTAGTTTGCGCCGTATCCGGGAATAACGGAGAAACTGCCTTTGGTGTTGTCGGCGTTGAGGATGTCCTTGGTACCCCCGGTTCCCGTCACCCAGCGCGCCGAGTAGAGATCACCTCCACCCTGGATGTCGATCGTGGCCCCTGCGTTGTCGGTCACCTGATTGCCGACGACAAAGACTTGCTTGATCGGAATGCCCAGTGCGCCATTGGAAGCGAGGGTAATATCGTTCCCTGCGGGATCGATCCAATTCGTTCCGTTTTGATTCGTTCCGTAGGGGACAATCAAGGTCTGACCTGTCGTCGGATCAACCAGGGACACCGAGGTGACGCTGCTGCTGCCCAATTCTATCGTCGAGGCCTGATCGAAATTGGACTGCGAAAGGATGTCCAAGGTGTTCGATGCCGCTCCGAGATTAATCACTCCCATCGGCGCGCGCAGGACACCATCCTGGTTGATCGTACTTGCGTAGAGATTGAGCGTGCCGCCCGCGGAAAGCGGGAGCAACGGGAGTTGTCCCGTGCCCGAAATATTGATCGAGCCCGAGTAGGCCGCAATCGTGAACGTCGATTCGGTGGCCGGGTAAATCTGACCGGCCTGAATATTGATGTTGCCCTGCAGTTCGAGCGTTCCGGTTCCCCGAACGTCACCCGCCGGCAGGCCCGATTGATTGATGTTCAGCGTGCTGAAACCCTGGAGCGACAAGGAGCCGACTTCCACCAGAGTGGCGGCATTGACATCAAGCGTGCCGTTACCCGGCAACGGCGCAAGACCCAACACATTGCCGCTGGTTGGATCGGTAAAGATATGAGGCGCAATCGGATTGCCGTTGCTGTCGAAGGTGGTCTGTTGCTGGCTCTGCTGCTGCGCGGGATTATAGTAGGTTCCCATGGCGACGTAGGGCGCGGTCAGGGAAACCGTGATGTTCCGGGTGGGATCGTCCAGGAGGATGACGCCCTGGCTGGCAACAGAAATGCCGCGGGCGGCAGCGAGACTGATATTGCCTCCCGCCGTGGCGATCTCGAGATTGCCGGAGAGAGTGAGCGAAGACAACCCTGTGCCCGCAAATTCCTGCGTGGAAAAATAGCCATAAATATTTTTGCCATGGGCATCCACGACGAGCGGACCGGTCGTGGGAACCTGCATCCCGATGGCTCCCGTGATGGAAGATGAGTTCAGGCTGGAGGCGTCGTACGTCGTGCCGCTATTGGTGAATACCAGGGAAGCATCGTTGGGGAAAATGGGTTTGGAAGCCCCCAAATTGTTAATATCGTTGAGACTAAAAAAGCTTCCCGAGGAAACCGTCAGGGAACCTCCTTGAGCCGACGTCCCTCCGGCCCGGCCACTGAGGGCGGCTTCTGTAAACAGTTCCTCCTTCCCGGTGAGCACGATACTTCCGCCATTGCTAAAGACCGGAACGTTGACGTAGGAAGCGGCGGCGGATGCCGCCACGTTGCGGGCCTGGCTCGAATAACCTGAACTGACGGCCAGCGTTGCCGATGCCCCATTCACCAAAATTTGCGATCCAGCTTCCGCGAGGATATTGCCTGTTACCGAAATTTTTCCGCCGTCGAGAACAGTGCCGGTCGTCAGGCCATAGAGGTTGGCGGTCGCCTCCGTAGTTCCGGACGCATTCAGAATGCCGGCAGGCCCCAAATCAACCGTCGTTAAAGGCGCATCCACGGGATTGCCGCCGTTGAAAATGCTGCCGGTGTTTCCATCTGCCTCAATGGAAATCGTACCGCCGGGGACGAGAATCTGGCCAAGAACCACCACCGTTCCCAGGTTACCGCCAAAAAGCCGGACGCTATTGGAAGGGTCGTTGCCGAGGCTGATGATCGCTCCCTGGCCGATCACTACATTTCCCTGAACCCGAAGCAAACCCGTGCCGGGGTCGGCGACCCCCGGCGCGTTCAGGCTGATCGAAACGGGAGACCGCAGCGACTGCAAGGGCAGCGTCGTCGGCATCAGAACGTATTGACTGCCGCTGACTTCAGCCACCCAGCTTTGGACTTTTGGCTTCTTGATCACGGTTCCCGGAGCGACCAGGACTGAAGCCCTCTGGGCATCGGTCGAATCCCCCACCCCCGTGATGGAAAAGGTCCCAAAACCGCCTTGATTGAAAAAAGAGTCTGGCAGCAACAACGAATTTTGCGATGTGCCTCCATTGATCAGGCTCGTCCCGCCAATTTGAACCAACGGCGCCTGAATGTTGAGTTGTCCGGCCCCGGTTCTCAGGCCGGAATAACCTTCGAGTTCGGCGCCCTGAACGAACTGATTCTGCTCAGGTGCTTCGGAATTTTGCGCATTCACCAAATCGACCGCAGCGTTCAAGGTTATCGCCCCGGCGGCCCCGTACGTTTGTTTATTGGCGGGACTGACATAGAGTCCGCCGGAGACGTGGATTGAACTCCCGGAATTCAGATTAAGATTGGAGCTTTGCAGGATCACGTTACCGCCCGTGATAAACAAAGGCAGGTCCGCTCCAACCGCGCCATTGGATGCGCTATCCACAATCAAGCCCGAGACATTGAGATTCCCATTAAGCGTAAGTTCGCCTGCGGCTGACAAATTCAGGTTGCCTCCCGGCGACGAGATGTCAGCCAAGACGTCAACAGAGGCAGCATAAAACGAGAGCGATCCCCCCGGCATCATGTTGAGCGGAGCATCCGCCGGGACCGTGATCGCCCCAAAATCGTTCATCAGCTTCAAATTGCTGAAACCATCCAAATTGACCAAGTCGGTGGAAAGATCGAACTCGTTGGCCGATGGATTGGAGTTGGTCACGACTCCCGGGCGAAAATTGACCTTCAGGTTGGAACCGGGAATGCGGGTCGGCGCGCCCGAAACCAATTGTTGGTTGGAAAAATCGATTTGCAGGGCGCTTGACTGGGGCGCGCCATAAATGGATTGGATGATCGATAAGCCCGAGGTTGAACCAAAGGTGGTGGGCAGCGTATTTGGCAGCTGCCGCTGCCTCACGCCTGCGATTGTGTTTCCACTTACCACGCCATTTAACGTGACACTCGGAGCAGTGATCGAAAGCGTCCCGCCATTGCCGCCCTGAATATATCCGGGCGAGTATTGGGGAGCGAGTGCGGCATTCGCATCGGTTTGGGTCACCCCCCATTTTTGGGAGGTGATCGTAACATCTTTCAGGACGCCGCTATAAACCCGATCCGGCGTGGCCTGCGAAATATCAAGGATCTGGTTGCCCGATACCACCTTTGATGTCTGCACCAAAGCGCCGGCATAATTAATATATCCTCCGGAGACATCGAGCGTCGCCCCTGGATTCAAGTTGACGGACGTTCCCGCAGTCAGGGAGATTGTTCCTCCGTTGACGGTCAGTTCCTGCGCCGTGTGCTGGATCAAGGCCGCATAGCCGGAAAGATCGCCGATGGGGCTGCCTATCCAGTTGCCGCCGTTATACGTCCCGTATTGCGACATGTCGACATCGACGGTCTGGCCGCGCAGGGCGCCATTTTGTTGCACGGGCGAGTTGGCGAGTTCGGTTCCGCGCAACTGGACCGCGACGATATTTTCCGCCACCGACGCACTGACATCCGCCGATCCCGATGCATCGATGGCCGAACCCTGTTCTGCCGTAATCGTTCCCTCGTCAGAGGAAAAAACCGGCACAATCCCCACGGAATCCCGACCATACGTGCCAGTCAACAGGCTGATGTTGGCGTCAGGAGCCAGAATCATCGCCCCCTGATTGAGATCAATATTCAAGGCTTTGAGATTGATGCTGGAACTCAGCGCCAATTGGCTTCCCACCACGGTATCGGTCGTCTGCTCAGGGAGAATTTGCGTAATGCTTCCCAATCCAAAAGTTAAATTTCCGGTGGATGATGGCAGTACAGCCACGATGTTGGTGTTGGTGGCGGGGCTAAACGTGAGGTAGGCAATCTCATCGAAAGCGGATGTCATGTCCACCCGTCCATTGAGCGCAACCGAGGTCGAGCTATCGAGGAAACTGTTTTGTTGGATATTCGCTCCGGCGAGAGAGACATCGGCGCGGGGCGCCTCGATCAGTCCCAACATGGGTGCGCCAGTCAGTCCATAAGTCAAAGTGGTGGGTGGGACGCCCACCGCAGCCGGGTCGTTGATCGCGATGCCGTTGGAGGCGATGCCCACCGTCGGAAAAAGTCCGCCCTGAATGAGAGCGTTGCTGTTATAGGCGCCGGTTGGGTCTGTCGCAGCGCCGAGATAAACATCCAGGCCGCGCAAGCTTGGGTCGGTTGAGGCATGAGGTAGCAAGCCAACCTGGAAACCAGCGGCGAAAATAGTCTGGCCATCCGGAGTAAAAATGGTGCCATCGTTTTCGACGCTGGGACCGATCAGTGCAACACGACCACCAACATGTTCCGGAGTAGTCGGTGATTGAATCTGCGCGCCTGCCTCAACAATAACTCCACCCGTGGCGACGTTGACTACTGTTCCTCCATCCGGAGCCGTTCCTCCAATTGTCGTCGGGCTGGCTGGCGCCGCTGACGTGGATAGAGGCGGGGTAAAGAGTCCGGCTCCGGTGGTGCTCGACTGAAGCGAGGAGAAAAGATAGGAGAGATCCGAGCTGTTATTGAGAAGCCCGGTATTGACCAGGTTGTCGTTAATCGGAAGGGAAGATGCGACCAGGGCGTGAGTGTTCACCTGCGAGGTACCCGTAAAAATTATCCCGTTCTGGTTGATGACGTAGACCTGACCCGGGGCTTGAATCGAACCCAGAATCCATGACGGCGCTATGTTCGCTACAACCTTGTTGATCGCAACCCACTCGCCGACATTGGCCCCTCCGGCACTTTGATCGAATTCAAGTTCGGTGTGGGCGCCAACATTAAAGGTGTTCCATTGCAAGAGCGCCTGTTGCCCGGTTTGAACGACGGTAACAAGGTCGCCGAAACCTCCGCTCGTTGGTGCGGTGGGCTTGGAATCGGTCAGCGATCCCACATTCGCCCACGAAGCCGGCAACGTGTAAGCCGTCGTATTCGAGATCGAAGCGGAGCCAACGGTGGTCAGGGTGACGTTCGCGGGAACATTGATGGAGAAGCCACTCGATCCGCTGGCAAGGGTCAGGCTGCTGTTACCCGAAAAGTCGATGGCCGAGCCGCCCGGAAGCGTCGCCGCGACGGCGCTGCCGAAAGTCGTCGTCCCGCCTGTGTTGCTCACCGTACCGCCCGCAGTCGTGGTCAAGCTGCCTGCACCCGATAAGCTCAACGTCGTGGCACCCGTGACAGCGACCTGTCCGGCGCTGCTAAGCTTCACCGTGCTGCCCGCTGGAAGGGCGTAACTGGCCGGGGTGGTGGGAGCCGTGAACGTCGTCGTTGTCCCGTCGAGAGCGGTGATGGTGCCGCCCGATCCGGAGATGGTCACCGTGGTCGGCAACGAGGTACTGATCGTTTCGTTCGCACCAGTCGTTACGACCGTTCCGCCATTGGTTGTCGTTAAAGTGCCACCCGTGGTTGTGGAGGTGGAGAGACCGCCGCTCGTCGCTGTGATTGTCCCGCCCGTCGTGGTGATGCTCCCCGCGCCGGAAGCCTGGATTTGACCGCTTCCGGTTCCGGCCACGAGGGAAACCTGACCGCCATTCGCAAGCGAAATACCACTACCGGTCCCTTGAAGCTGGATGTTTTGAATTCCAGTATGGGTCGGATCCACAATGGCTCCGCCCAGCGGGTCCAGACCGCCTGTGCCCACGCCGTCTATTACATTAATGATCGCCTGACCCGTTTTCGGATCGGTCTTCGGGTTGGTCATTGAACCCAGATTGTTCAATGCCTTAAGATTAGCCGCGCTTTGCGCCGCCATCTGGCTTTGCAAGACTTGAAGGGCGCTGTTCATGCGCTTCATTGAATCCGCCGCGCGCGTCGAGGCCGCCGCAGCTTGCGTCGTCTGCAGGGTGGCGGCGGTTGCCGTTTGAGAAGTCTGCGCCGCAGCTGAGGATGAAGCTGCGCTGCCGCCTGGGCTAGCTCCACTAAAGCCCGTGGAATTACGCGTCAGGGGCGCGGCAAACGCCTGGGTTGCGACGAGACCCATGGCCATGAAGAAAGCCGTCCCCTTGGCGATTCGAGATTGAAGAAGCTGAAGCATAATCAAGATTTTAACTTCAATTTTCTTCGTTTAAAGGTGTGCGCGTCGTTGTTACGTGAATGTCACAAGTCACTTATTTGACTTTGGGCGTGATCATGGCCGTCTTGGAGGCGGCAGGGCTGAGGGCATCAGCCAGTTTGTCCTGATATCCCTGAACCAGGTCCTGAAGCTTGGATCGAGTGATGCCGACAAAAGGTTCCTTGGCGGAAAGGGCCTCGCCCAAACTGAATTTTTCATATCGGGTCAAAATGTCATTGCCCGTCTGGAAAAGTTGCAGGTTTTTCCTTTCGCGATCGGCCACCAGCCTTTGTAACTCGATGACTTGAGCGGCCAGTTGCTGGCGCGCCCCTTCGGTGGTCTTTTGCAACGAGTCAACCTGGTTAAAAGCCGTCTTCCAATCGGCGAGCGACTTGTTCAGCGTGCCGAGTTCGCGATCCTTTTGGGCTATCTGGGTGTTAAGATCCGACTTGCTGGCTTCCCAGTCGACCTGGTTCCTGGTGGCGGTTTCGGTCAAGGTCTTGATCGTCCCGTTCGCCGAATCAAGTTGAGTTTTCAGGTCGGTCTTGTCCTTGTCGGCTTGGTCCTTATCGGCTTGAAGCGTCACGACCTGGTTCTGCGCATCCCGCAGTTGCAGCATCGTATTCTTGAGGGCTTCACGAAGTTTCGTTTCTACACTGGCGGCTGCGGCGTCATCCGCCAGCAAGGCGCGACAGGGCAGAAATCCAATCAGCACGAGGGTAATCAGGAATGAGGTATGTCGGTTCATAGGCAGGGTGGGATTAGAACTTGGCGTTAATGTCGAATTGAAAGAGGTCTTCCTTGAAAGGAGGGCCGGCAATGGAGTCGGCGCTCATCCAGCGGAAGCCGGTCCAGACACGGGAGTTGAAGGCAAGGTTCGCGCCCATGATATAGCCCTTCAAATTGGCGCCGCCGCCGCCGAAATCGGAATCGTTGAAGCCGTCCACCACCGCGTCCGATTCGAGATAGCGATAGGTCATGCTAACATTCCAGTCCCATAATTTTTCGAGACTGACTTTGCCAACGTTTAGGCGGATGTTATAGCCGGTGTCGCCACCATTAAATGTGCCGTTGGCGATGTTATTGACGGGCCCTTGGAGATTGGCCGGACCGTTATTCTCAATCGCGGTTTTGTCGAACGCCAGGTTCTTTACAAATTCGCCCACCAACCAGATGTGGCAGGGATCGAAGCGATTGAAATCGAGCTGGCCTGTGACTGCGATTTCACGGAAAGGCGTGGCAAGGCCGAGATACTGGTAGACGGGGCCACCGGCGAGCGCCGGGTCCGGAGTAATGTCCCGGAGATAGATATAGGTGTTGCCTTTCTGGGCAAAGGCCGGACGACTATCGTCCGTAGGACCAACAAATCCCGGGAATTGGGCTGAATCCTGGGAAATGGGGGGCGAAACCTGCCCCTCGATATTCTGAAAATCATAAAACGCGACCGCGCCCTTGAAATCGAAGTCCTTGTTGATCTTCCAGGTCGTTCCGATCTGCCCCGCATAAAGCCATTTATCGTAGCTGTTGTATGCGTCGCCGAAAGCAGAAGTCGACAAAGCGTTGGTGCCAAAGTTCAAATCGGTGTTGAAAACGGGAAATGCGCCTCCGGTAATAAACGGCGTGACCCCGTCAGCAACCTTGTATTTGGCCTGCACAACGGCCCCATCGAAGCCAATGTCGTCCGCCCAGATCATACTGGTGCTCATGAAGGGATTGTCGAAACGTCCCACCGACATGGACAAATGATACTTGTCGGTATTATCGCCCATTTCGTAGCGAATGAAGGCCCGATCGAACCAGACCGAGTATTTGCTGAAGTCACCGCCTTGCCCACCGTTGACGCCGCCGAGGGTCTGATTTTGCGAAACCGGTTGATTGTCCGAACCGGATCCGATGCGCAGGCCGGCGGTGAAATTCTGGCCCAGATCAACTTCAGCGCCGATCCGGGCGCGGAAGCGGAGCCGGTCACGATTCTGATCAACATTGTAGGTTGGAACGACCGTATCAGGGGAGAGAGAAACCAAGCCGTTATTATCCACTAATTTCAAAGGCGTGCTTGACGTATCAATGGCGTTAAAATTATCGATTTCACCCGGTGAATTCCCCGAGGGATACATATCGCTTTCGTACCGGACGCGGATATCACCCGCGACGCGGAAATGCTTCACCCAGTCGGGCGTAGTGTCGTTCTTGACCAGATGCTCCTCGCGATCCTGTTTCAACACGTCCTGGGTAACTTCATCACGAATCTGATTTTTAACGACTTCAGGAACATACGGAACCCGCACTTCCTCCTCGTTGCTTGGTGCCGGCGTAGCAGTCGCCGCCGCCAGGGCGGCCTTCTGCGCCTGATCAGCCACCAAATCGACTTTCTGTGCCGCTGCCTCGGCCGCCCGTGCTTGAGCGCGCGCCGCATCCGCTTCCTGTTCGGCCTGTTTGATCAGGTCGGCAGCGTCCTCTTTGGTGAGGAGGTTGCGTTTAACCATCAGATTAATAAGATTGATCGTCACGTTCTGTGAGGGAGTCGCTGGAGCTGAGGCCGCGCCTGCAACAATCGGCGCGGGAGAATTTGCGGCAAGGGAATCAGTCGCAACCCCTGGCGCGACTCTCTCCGCCACCGCGGGCGGCGTGAGGGCAACTGACGCTACTAAATCCGGCGCAACCGCTGGTGCTGGCGCAGCGGCGGTTGCGGACGACGTTGGAGGAACCGAAGCCGTTGAATCGCCCGCTACCGCTGTCGCTTCCGGAGCATTCTGAGCGGGAGAGGCGGATGCCGACTTTTCATCCGGCACGGGGACGGGACGTAAAACGGGCACCGGTGCGTTCAGAGTCGGAGTAGACGAAGTGTCTGGAGCGGATGCGGGAGCCGAGGCCGGTTCGTCCGCCCAAACTGATTGTGCCACAATGAAGCCAGTGGCGCATGCGAACAGTCGGAGGAAGATGTATTTGGGGCGGAACATAAAATGGAGTTAATTGGCCCTTTGTTCGCTAACGCGCAGGACGATGGGCATGGGCATGTCAACGGGCGGCGGTTCCTGCAATTGCAGGCCGACAAGGACTTCGTTCTTCAGGGCTTCATCGACGGCCGGATCACCTGTCGAGCCTGAAACCGTGGCTTTGATGACCCGGCCCGTTTTGTCCGCCCAGATGCGTGTCTTGAGACCATGGAAAGTGACCCTGTTCGTTTTGCTGTTGGCTTGAAGCCTGGCTTTTATAGCTGCGATGACTTCAGCTGCGTATGGGCCATACTCGCTGCCTCCGCTTTCTCCGATGCCGTCACCGCTGCTGCCGGATCCACCGATGCCAAAATCGGAGGGCGGGCCGCTTGCGGCCGGGGTGGGCGGGCCGGGAGGCTTGTCGGGATTTTTCGCTTCGTCTTTTTTTACCATCGGCTTGAGGTCTTTCGGTTGCTCGACAAATTTTTGTTCGGGTGGACGCGGCGGAGGCGGGGGTGGCGGAGGCGGGGGCGGCATCGGCGGAAGCGGCTGCAGGTGAACCACGATCTCCTGGGGCTTGCGCGGCGGCGGGATCTTTCCAAACTTTTGCACGAGGATCCCGATCGTCCCGATGATGAGGACAAGGACGAGGCCGACAATGATGGCAATGCGGTAGCGCTTGAGAAAACTCTCGTCGTCGGGGTGGTCGGTAAAGTCCTGATAGTTCATGGCACCACCTCCAGTGATGCGACCTGCGACTGGCCGGCTTTATCCCGCGGCTGGAACGTCGAAGGGTTGTGGAGGGCGAGCACGGAAATCGCCAATCCGTAACCGATAACCACTCCGATCACGACCGGCAAAGCCAGGGCGTGAAGGATGACCTCCCACTTGGATAAAATCCGGGGCCGCCCGTACGCGTTGACTTCGTGCCGGCTTACCGCATTCCACTTGAATAGGGGGCTGGGTGCCGTTTTCTGATGAGCCGAAAACAATTGCTCTATTGCCTTTTTCAAAGCGGAGTCATCGTTATTGTCTCCGCCGGTGCCGGAAACGACGTTGGTATGGGAGACGAACGTGGAAAAGGAGAGCGTTTCCCGGCCGTTATCGTTGGATGGGTAATTGTTCATGATCGCGTCTCCTTTCTTCTTAGAGTCCTTTGAGCGGTTTGGTGGCGAGAGCCACCTGCGTGATGCCGAGTTTCGCGCAGACGTTGAGCACATCCATGATGCCCTGGTACTGGGCCTTGCTGTCGCCCCGGACGACGACCGGAAAATCGGGCGTCTGAGCTCTTGTCTGAGTAAGATGCTGTTCGAGTTCCGCCAGGCTGACAGGGACCGTGTTGAGCAGGATTTTTCCGTCATTGGTGATCGTGATCGCCTGGATCTTTTTCTTGGCCTGGCTCACCGCCGCGCTCTCCTTGGGCAGGTTGACCTTCAGGCCCTGGAGCCCTGCGGTGGTCATGATGATGAAGATGAGAAGCAGCACGAGGTAGAGATCAACCATCGGTGTGACGTTGATGTCATCGTAGGCTTTGCCCTCGGCATCGGCTTTCATGGACATACGGGTCAGTTCCTTCCGTTAATGCTGGTTTCGATTTCCGCCGGGGCGTAGAACTCGGCCATTTTCGTGACGAACTCGTCGATGAAGATTTGCAGATCGCTCGACACTGTCTTCATCCGCGAAACCAGATAGTTGTAACCGAGGAGCGCCGGGATCGCGACGAGTAGTCCGGCAACGGTGGCGACCAGTGCCGCCGCGAGACCGGGCGCGATGGCGCTGATATTGACCTCGCCTGTGGCGGCAATCGCCGCGAACGTGATCATGACGCCGACCACGGTGCCGAGCAGCCCCATGAAAGGCCCGCCAGCGATGGAAATAGTGAGAAAAACGAGACCGTCGTTGAGTGAATGGTTTTCGCGCACGTAACCGGCGTCAAGGCTGGCGCGGATAGCCTGGATGGATCGGGTCGAAAGGCCGTTGCCACCCGTCATGCGACGGCCGATTACCACGGAGCCAATATGGTAAATGCGATAGAGGGGAGAGTTGGCGATCAATCGCTGGACTTTCGGACCAGCGCGTCCTCCCATGCTCTTGGCCCGGTCTGAATCGGTGTGATCGAGAGCGGTGAGATCCTGGGCAACGTGGCTCCATTCCTTCAGGAACAGCTTGTTGCCTTTCTGGACGTGATTGACATAAAAAAACTTGGAGATCATCACGTACCAACTGACCAGCGACATGATCCCGAGGATGGCAATGACCACCCAGCCGTCGACGGTGACAGATTTCAGAATGACACCGAAAAGACCGAAGCTGGCGCTGAGCCAGCTCGCGGGCTGAGCTTCGTCCGGGGTCACCGCCAGCAATTTGGTCGAATCGGTGCCCTGGCTCGTCGCCGCAAACTTGATCAGTCCGGCCGGACGTGCGGCCTTCGCGATTTCCAACTCGTCCATTTCGCCGATGAAGCCGGCGGGCGCGGTGCCGGCGGCAGCATTGGCGGGGCTATCCCCACCAATCAGTGCAGGACTGTTCAGCGCGGGCAGCGCTGCGTTCAAGGTGGCATAAGATGCGCCATCCAAATAAAGCGTGACCGCCGGGCCGTCGGCAACCACCGCCAGGTGGTGCCAGGTGTTGGCCACAATGGGTGCGCCCGCCGCGGTGCGCGTACCGTTCACTTCGACAAATGGCACGCCGTTGTCGGCGCCAATCAGAAGATCCTTTGCGCCATCCCGACGGCTGAAAATAATCGCGTTTGGCTGCAATGCTACCGGCTTGATCCAGGCCGACCAGGTCAGCGACGCGCCGTCAGCCCAGGTGAGTGAGGCCGCAGCGGGAATTGTGACGGGAAGCTTGCCTCCCAGGCGCAAACCGGGGCCAATGAGCGAATCCGTCGTCGCAATGGGTCCTTGCGAATCGTTGCCCGCACCCGAGGAGTCGTGCGCAGGCGTGCCGCTCTCCGCAAAATGATAGACCAGCACCGTGTCTGCGTCGTAGGTCTCTTTCGGGTCGCCACCGCCGGGAACTGTGATGTTCCCTTGGTTGCCATAATAAAGCCAGAGGCTGGTCTGGGCGCCGGGTTTCAGGTCAGGAACCTTCACCCATACGAACGCCTCACCGAGAAGCGAGTCGTATTTTTCGATGTGAAAGGCGAGCGGGGTCTTGTCGTCGCCGGCGATGATGCGAATGTCGCTGCCGTCCTCCTTGGCCGCGCCGAAATTAAAGTCGGCCAGCCGGATCAGCACCTGTGTCGCGCCGAGGGAATCGGTAATGCCGCCACCAGTGGCGCTCGTATCGACGGTGATCTTTTTGCGGATCGTCCAATCGTTGTTCCACCAGGCCTGCGCCGTACTGGAAAAGGCGCAACTTGCCGCCAGGCCGATCAACACGGCCCTTAAAAAATTTATAGTCGTTCGTTTCATAATTATTTTAGAAGTCAGCCCATACCCGAAATGTCAGCAACGCGTCGTAAGGCCGTTCCCGAATGGGGTTTTGCACAAAGAAATTGGACGGCACGCTGGACTCGAGCGAATCGACGATGAGAGGAATTCCGACATCCAGTGATCCGTTGAGGTGGGCAACCAATTTGATTCGTGTGCCAGCGCCGACGCTGAGAAGATTGTATTGGTATGCCTGCTCCACCAGCGGATCATCCTGCGTCAGAATTCCTCCGTCGCTAAAGACGTAGAAGCGCCACTCATCAACTGCCTTGCCCAAAATACTGCTGAGCGAAGGGCTTCGCAGTTCGACCGTTCCCAGCAGGCCGTTATCACCCAGCACTTCGGACTCAAGAAGCCCTCGTACCGTCCCCAGGCCGCCCCCGCTGAATTGTTCGCTGTTGACCAGCGGCTGGTCGGCCGCCTGTCCCTGCGCTTTGACGAAAGCCTGAAAACCCTCTGGTAAATCGCGGGTGTGCGACAGGTCGCCCCGGAAGTAAACAAAATCACCGCTGGCACCGTGACGATTGAGCTCGAAATCGGCCTCATCGCTGCCCGTGCCGCGCAAGGCCAAATTAACGCTGCCGTTGAGATCTGTTTCGTAGCCCTTGCCAACCCACGTCCCGTTGTAAGCGGCGCTCAGGGGGTAGTACGTGACCGGTGTTAACGAGATTTGCGACGAGCCGCCGGGAGTGGTCGTCTGCTGGGTGAAATGCTTGTAGTCGAGGCCGAGGCTCACCGAGTGATAAAAATCCTTCTGGGTCGGAAGCGTGAAGATGGCACGGCCTCCCACCACGTCGCCCTTTCCCGCAACACCGATGCCGCCGAGCGTATTGACGTTACTGTCCTGCTTCGTTCCCTGAAGCATGAAACTGAGCCAACTCACCTCCGGTATGCGAGCCAGGTAGTAGCCGGAAAAAACTTTTACTTCATTTGGATTCTCCGGCGCGACCTGAAAGCTGAAGCTGATCGAGTGTTCCAACTGCCAGAGATTATCGTAACTCACCGAACCGTTGAGGCGCAGCGGCGTAGTGTCGGCGCTGTAACGGTTGTTGATTTCGAGGCTCCCATGCACCGGCGGCGTGTCCTTCACATTCAAGTCGACATCGACCGTGCCGGGAACAACCCCCACACGCACCGTCGGAGTCACCCGGCGATCGGCAATGTCGTTGAGAACAAGCAAATCATGCGTTACCTGGCTGAAGTTGGGTGATTGCCCCTCCTGCAACGACGGGGCTTCCCGTTTGATCTGCTCAATCGAAAAATAGCGTGAACCATGCACCCGCAACCGTCCCACTTCGCCTTGCACCACATCGAGCATGATCACGCCGCTCTTCACCTGCTGCTGCGGAATTTGCACCGTGACCGTTTGGTACCCCTTGTCCCGATAAGCCTGCTCCAGCGCTCCGCGCGCCAGCTCGACGTCCTCAGTCGTCCGATACGGCCCGAGGTAAGGATAGACCGCCGCCTCCACCTCGACCCGCGACAGCAGATGCCCACCACCCTCGACCCGATATTCTTGAATATAGAAATGCTGCTGGGTCTGAGTTTGAGCGGCAGGCGGATTTTCGGGCGCTGCAGCCATAGCCGTCGGCAAACAGAACCACACCACGGATGACATCAACATCCTTGCTATCATCGGTTCTTTCCGCCGGGCGTGGCACATACGCAAGGCGATCAGATCGCGATAATTGTGGAAAATGTTCATACAGACGAATGCGAGGTACAGAATGGGAGGAAAGAAGGATAGTTGTGAGGAGAACAGCGACAAAGAAGTTAATGGTTACATTTGAGCGTCTCATGAGTGACGTTTGCGTGACGCAATTAAGTAGTCGTTCCTTAAAAAGGGGTGAGGCGTAGTGAAGGAGGAAAGGTGGACGGCAGAAGCAGGCGCAGGAAGTTGAGCCAAAAAGAAGAGGCCCAGCGCAGCCACTTGTTGAAGTTCCA